>UEXM01000099.1_pt1 | contig 95636 bp, 75 predicted proteins | sample 1796661 | NCBI WGS metagenome assembly UEXM01 (sample SAMEA4772469, study PRJEB27181) | metagenome | reverse complement strand
AAAATGAAATAAAATCTAGAGTGCATATACATAGCATGACGGTACTAAGCAAATTAACGTTAATACCTAACGATAAATTAGCTTTAAAACTTGGATTAACATCACAAAATAAAAAAATTTTTAAAGTTATTATTATTCATTTTGAAAATGAAACGCCCATTCAATTAGAAGAAAGGTACGTTAATGCAGAAAAAGTGCCTGAATTTCTAGAACAAAATTTTAACAAAATTACCGCTCATGAATATTTATCTTCTGTTGCTCCTTTAACTGAAGCTGAGATTTCTGTTGAGGCGGTTATGCCTACTAAAATTTTAAAACATAATTTACACTTACAAGAAAACATCCCCTGTTTAAAAGTTTCAAGAATGACACTATCTAATGAACAGCCTATTAGTTTTGCGACTCTATATCATCCGGCTGATAAATATAAACTAACAAGTGTCATATATGTATAACATCAGTTTGGCTTGGTGCATCTTGTAACTAGTTGATTCATAGTTTTATTCTTCAAATCACTCACTGTGTATTTTTCAGTAAAAAGTCACCTAACGCTGACGCTAGGTGACTATTTCGCTTATTTAATGGTTATGTCCGTTTTTACCATCTTGCTCTTTCATTTTGCTGTGATCCATTTTATCTTTGGACGCCTCAGCCTGCTTCATACATTTTTTCATCATGGCGACAGCAACCGGATCTTTCATATCCATTTTGCTGTGATCCATTTTGCTACAATCTGCTTTTTTTGCTTTTTTTACATGCAATTTGGGATCGTGTGCGGTTGCGGTTATTGATAAAGTGATGGTTGGTATTAATACTAATAACATTTTTACTAAATTTTTCATGGTTTTATCCTACTGTTTATTATTCAATTAGTTTATGAAAATGCATCAAAAGCAATTGCGCTTTCTTTCACACCATGCGCTTTTAATAACTTCATTGTTTCCGTCATCATGCTCTGAGGGCCACATAAATAAAATTCAATATTGTCAATATCATCCAAAATATCTATATTTAGCGCTAATATTTCTTGTGCATATCCTTGCGAACCTAACCACTCTTCATTAGGCTTAGATAGTACAGGGTAGTAGTGGAAATAGTCATTTTCTTCAGCTAACTGATAGAACTGTTCTGAGTAGAGCAAATCACATTCAGAACGCGCTCCATAGAAAAAGTGAATATTACGTACTTTTTCATTTAGATCATGACTGCTTTGCGCATCAAGCGCTAATTGCTCTTCAATGATTGATTTTAAAGGAGCCATACCTGAACCAGCGCCTAACATCACCATAGTTTTATTGTTGTTTTCTTTTACAAAAAACTCTTCAAATGGACCTAAAGCTTCAATGGTTTTACCTACACTGAGGTTACAAAGGTAACTAGAGCCTGCTCCAGGTAAGCTCTTATGATCTGGAGCTGTTTGAATTTTTATGGTAAAAACAAGTTCCTCGGTATTGATAGATGACTCAGCCAGCGAATAACTTCGTGTACACGCAAGATGCTCATATTCTAGATGCTCTATATGGTGCCAATGAGGCTTCAAATGTTCAGGCAAATTTAAAGGAATTGAGACCCCCTTTGCTGTGGGAATGAAAAAACGCATAAATGCACCGGCTTTGTATGCTAGTGCCTGTTCTGTTTCGAGCTTAAATCGTAACTCTTTAATAAAAGGACTAACAAAGCGACTAGACGATAAAACCAATGAATGTTTTTTCGCATCAGTAACATCAATTAATGTCATGTTTTCAACATCATTACTAAAATGTTGACAAGCTAATCGATAACCCTGCTGTAATTCTTTATCAGTAAAATGCAAATGATCGGCTGATGTAGATTTAACAATTGGATTTATCATTACTTTACAGCGACCACAAGTACCACCGCCACCACAGGTAGATGGTAAAGCAATATCATGTTCGATAAGGCCATCGAGTAAATTGGTATGATTTGATAAAGTAACGGTCCCTATACCTTTCTGGTTTTTATCAAATAGTTTTACACCTTGCTGTTTAGAAAAATATTTAATTTTATACTGTCCACGAAGCCCTAAATCAACAGTCCAAATTAAGCCTGTTAGTGAGAGCCATAAGGTAACGAATGCAAACAGGATAATTTGGATATTATTAAAACTGCCTTCATTGCCATAATCCATAAAATGCAACATGAAAAAGATATCGGCGAAGCGTTTGAGTTCATCACTATGACCAACAATTCTGCCAGAGCCTGCCTCAACATATACACTGGTATTGATATCATCATCAAAGTTGACTTGCCACGTCGCATTTTTTTGCTTCGGAAAATCGTCTAATGGATATTGTAATAGCTTAGCCGAGCTTACTACGCCGGGGCCATTATAGGATTGCTGAGCCAATTCACTGGCAAAGCCATTATCGATTGTTAATTTAATTCCCGTATAAGCATTAACTAGTGTGTAGTGATTTTCAAAATCCTCATATAATCCTTTTTGATGAGTAAGCAAATAATAAGGTGTTTCTAACAGTTGTATTGGCTCTAGCGAAATACTTGAGTTAAATTCATGCAACACCTCATTTGGCTCAACTAAACGTGCCCTATCTACTTCAACACTCTGCTGAGTATGACTCTTATAGGTATGTCCTGCTGATTTTGTATGATCCATCAAATTAAAGAAAATACCACTAAGTAGCCACAGTAAAAATTGAATACCAATAATGACCGACGCCCATTTATGTATCTGTCTAATTAAAGGCATTAGGTTGCTCCTCGGTTGTTGCTTTATCTATTGCTGTCGTTGTTTTGTCCGATTTGAACACTCTAAAATAAGTAAGAAATAGCCCACTAATCGCGGCAATAATTCCTAAGAAAGTAAACCAAAAAAGCAATGAGTTTGCTATGTCGCTTTCTTCATAGTCCATAACATGAAAACGAAACATCCAATCAAATAGGCGCCAGAAATCATGACGTTTTGCTAGTAACTCGCCACTCCGCGCAGAAATATAAAGCGATGGACTGCCCAAATCATCAAAATTGACTCTCCAGGCAGGTAAAGCATCGTGCATCCGTCGACTTAATTCAAAAGGTGGACTGTCCTCGATAAACTCGACATTGCTGATATCACCTTGGCCACTATATATATACTTGGCCGCTTCAATACCTGATGTTTCACTTAACGGTGACAGTAGCTGACCATTATTGGCATCAACCAAGTACTTAACCTTGTCTACTGAAAACCTATACACCTCTTTATTTATAAACATGCCTACACGAACTTTATCCGCATCAGGGTATTGTTGCTGTAGTGATTTCAAGGTGAAATTAATATTATTTGGATCAATTTTGTTTTGATGATTAATCACTAAAGTGTCGCCATGAATATAGTCAATATTAAAAAAGACCATATAAGCACCAGTAACTGACCAAATAACAAATTGTGCACCAATAAACAGCATTAACCACTTATGATATTTCCTGCTGGTTTTCAATACATTAATCGGTTTTTTTTTTATAATTTTCTTTTTAGGTAATGAGTTTGAACGCCATAAATAAAAGAGTACCGGTAAGATAAGAAGTGTCAAAATAACTGCACTTAACATACCGCCAACCATAGGCGCGGCAATTCGACTCATCACCTCTGAGCCAGTTCCTGTACCATATAAAATAGGCAACAGACCAACAATGATAGCCGCTGCTGTCATCATTACCGGTCGAACACGCATACCAGCACCATGTATTACCGCCTCAAGCACATCGGCTTTTGTCGTAGCAATACCCTTTGCTTGATGGTCACTAAGCATTGCTTGGTAAGCTTGATTTAGATAGACAAGCATAATAACGCCTATCTCAACCGCAACCCCCGCTAACGCGATAAAACCGACACCAACTGCCACTGAGAAATTATAACCTTCTAGATACATTAACCAGATGCTACCTACCATCGCAAGCGGTAACGTGCCCATGATCATGGCTACTTCAACAACGTTTCTAAAATTTAAGTACAGGAGAATGATAATGATAAATAGAGTTAACGGTACCACATAAGCTAACTTGGCTTTAGCACGTTCCATATACTCATATTGTCCTGCCCAAACGATAGAATAGCCTGCTGGCAGTATAAGTTTATCAGCAACAACCTGCTGTGCATCTACAACGTATGTACCAACATCTACACCGTCAATATCGACATACGCCCAACCATTTAAACGGGCATTTTCAGACTTTATACCCGGAGGGCCATCTTCAACAAAGACATTAGCTACATCACCTAATGAAATACGTTGACCACTAGGCGTGACAATAGGCAATAATGCTAGCTGCTCGGGTGAATCACGATAATCTTGCGGATAACGTAAGTTGACAGGATAACGCTCTAACCCTTCCACGGTTTGTGTAACATTCATACCGCCAATTGCCGTAGCAACAACTTGTTGAATATCCGCAATATTTAAACCAAAACGAGCGGCCTTAGCACGTTGAATATCAACTTTAACATAACGTCCACCTGCAACACGCTCTGAATACACCGAAGCGGTGCCGGGCACATCAGCTAAAATTTCTTCAATTTGTTTACCAATATCTTGAATTACGTCCAGCTTTGGACCCGCAATTTTAATACCTACGGGGGTTTTAATGCCGGTTGCTAGCATATCGATACGGGTTTTAATCGGCATCACCCAAGCGTTGGTTACTCCTGGCAATTTGACTAACGCATCTAACTCTTTTTTCAAACTTTCGGTGGTAACACCTTCACGCCATTGATCATGAGGTTTTAACTGAATAAAAGTTTCTATCATAGTCAGTGGCGCAGGATCTGTCGCTGTTTCTGCCCGACCAACCTTACCAAACACCGTTTTAACCTCTGGCACTGTTTTGATGAGTTTATCCGTTTGTTGCAGTAACTGCCGTGCCTGACCAATAGAAATGCCAGGATAAGTCGTTGGCATATACATTAAGTCGCCTTCATCGAGCGGTGGGATAAACTCGCTGCCAATTTTATCAAGTGGATAAATACCAACCGCAAGCACAGCTAATGCTGCTACTAAGGTTATTTTTGGAAATCTCAATACCGTTTTCAACGCCGGCATATAGATAAAAGTTAAAAAACGATTGACCGGATTTTTATGCTCTGGCAATACTTTACCTCGAATAAAGTAACCCATTAACACTGGCACTAAGGTGATCGCGAGTGCTGCAGAAGCCGCCATGGCATAAGTTTTGGTAAATGCCAGTGGCGCAAACATACGTCCTTCTTGCGCCTCTAGGGTAAAGACCGGAATAAAACTAACCGTAATGATCAATAAACTAAAAAATAACGCAGGACCAACTTCACTAGCGGATTCAGTCACTATTTTCCAGCGATTCTCCTTGGTTAGTGGCGTCCTTTCCATATGCTTATGCATATTCTCTATCATTACGATAGCACCATCAATCATCGCACCAATGGCTATAGCAATACCCCCCAATGACATGATATTGGCATTTAAGCCTTGCATATGCATAATGATAAAAGCCGTAAAAATACCAACAGGTAAGCTGACAATAGCGACCAGTGACGAACGAACATGGAAAAGGAAAACAATACAAACCAGAGCCACAACGCCAAACTCTTCTAACAGCTTAAAGGCTAAGTTATTTACCGCTCGCTCAATCAGTGCTGAACGGTCATAAACCGGCACGACTTCAACACCATCTGGCAGGCCTTTCTTCAGTTGTTCAAGCTTTGCTTTTACACCATCAATCACTTGTTGAGCGTTTTCACCAAAACGCATCACCACAATACCGCCCACGGTTTCACCTTCACCATTAAGCTCAGCAATACCGCGACGCATTTGTGGACCCGTGCCAATGTCAGCAACATCTTTTAACAACAATGGTGTGCCATTTTGATTAACACCCAATGGAATATTTTCTAGATCTCCAACACTTTTTATATAGCCGGTCGCTCGCACCATATATTCCGCTTCTGCCATTTCAACAACAGATGCGCCTATTTCTTGGTTACCTTGTTTAATTGCCGTTTGAATCAACGACAGCGGTATACCAAAGGCACGTAATTTATCCGGATTAACTCTGACTTGGTATTGTTTCACCATACCACCAAGCGCGGTAACTTCTGAAACACCAGGCACGGTTTGCAACTCAAACTTTAGAAACCAATCTTGAATGCTACGTAATTGACTTAAGTCGTGCTGCCCAGTTTTATCAACCAAAGCATACAAATATACCCAGCCCACCCCTGTGGCATCAGGACCTAATTGTGGTCTGGCATCAGCAGGTAAACTAGGGGCAACTTGGCTTAAATATTCCAAGACCCGTGAGCGCGCCCAATAAAGATCGGTATCTTCATCAAAAATGACATAGACGTACGAGTCACCGAAAAAAGAATATCCCCGCACAGTAACCGCTCCAGGTACAGACAGCATCGCTGTTGTCATTGGATAAGTGACTTGATCTTCAACCACCTGTGGTGCTTGTCCTGGGTAGCTGGTTTTTATTATTACCTGTACATCAGACAAGTCAGGTAAAGCATCAATAGGGGTTTTACTGATCGAGTACAAGCCAGCACCGACCAGTAAAAATGTTGCCAGTAAGACGAAAAAACGGTTACCAACTGACCAACGAATAATAGAAGCAATCATAAGTGTTTAACTCCTTTATTAGTGGTTTGAGTGATCAACAGCAGGCGCTTCAATACTCGAAGTTACGGCTGATGTTTCACCATCGGTTATAGGAGAGATTTCAACAATAACAAAGTTGCCATCACGAATTTCAAAACTGAATTTAACCAACATACCTTGACTTAGCCCTGCCAAACTAACGCCATCATCAGTGATAAAATCAACGGTTGCTGCTGCTCTATTCCATTTTTCAATAGCAGAGCGACTGATATTGATCATACCGTGCTCAACCATTAATGAGTTGATGGTACCGGTGACGGTCGCCGAAGACATGTCTGAATTTTGCTCGCTGTTTTTAGACATTTGCATGTCTGTCATCACATCGGCATCATTAGCAGGTGCATCAGGAACATGAATATTACTTATTTGGTAGTCGCCAGCAGCTGTTTTTGTCACTTCAACATGTAAACTAAGACCTTCGTTAAGTTGTGCAAAATCAACCGCGTCGGTAGCAATAAAATCCATAGTCATTTCAGGCCAATCCCACTCAGGGATAGCTTCATGCGCTAAAGTTAACATTTTATGATCAGCCATCAAGCTTTGTACTTTTGCTGACACCCAAACTGAAGCAGGCGTGCTCTCATCTAAGCTTGAGTCATCATGATTCATGCGCTTGAAGTCCGATGATTTACTTGATTCAGAATCAAGTAAGAACTGCGCTGAAGTAACGATTTTTTCTCCCTCGCTAATACCGGCAAGTATCTCAACACTTTCACTGTCATAACGCCCTACGCTAACAGCTACCGACTTAAAACTGCCCTCACCTAACGCGAGCACAACTCTATCTTGATTGCCGGTTCTAATCAGTGCTTCTTTAGGGATAAGCAGTGCACGTTCATCACCGGTAGTATGAATAGCAATTTGCGCGAACATATTAGGTTTAAAAACCTCATTATCGTTATTAAAACGTAAACGAACTTTCACCGTACGGGTTTTCGCATCAAGAGTAGGATAGATATAGTCAACTTGACCTGTCCAAGTTTTACCTGGCAGATAATCCAGTGTCATGGTCACTGGCGTGCCCATTTTCACTTGACCTGCTTGTCGTTCAAAAACCTCGGCATCAACCCAAACTTCAGATAAGTCACCAATAGACAATAATGTTGAACCTGGTTTAACAAAAAAGCCTTCACGGATTTTTAAATTCTCAACCACACCGTTTTGTGGTGCATAAAAGGTAATGCGCTGTTGAACTTTTTTAGTTTTTTGCAGCTTAGCAATCGCTTGTTTAGGTAATTGTAAAGCCGCTAAACGATTTTTCGCTGCGCTAATCAATCGACTATTTTTACGATCTAACGCCAACAATAGCTCTTCTTGCGCATTAACTAACTCGGGTGAGTATATCTCGTATAACGCTTGGCCCTTTGTGACTGGATCACCTATGGCTTTAACATGAAGTTTTTCGATCCAGCCTTGCACTCGCGGATGGATATGGACTAATTTGTCCTGATTGTAAGCAACGTAACCAACCGTATTGATTTCAGTGTGTAATGATTTATAACCAACTGTTGCTGTACGAACCCCCAAATTATTAATGACATCAGAGGAAATTCGGATGGTGCCAACACCTTCATCAGGACCTTTGCCACCATCGTCATATACTGCCACCAAATCCATGCCCATTGGCGACTTACCAGGCTTGTCGCGGCGGTAATTAGCATCCATAGGTGCAACCCAATACAATGGTTTTTTTTCTGCTGATGCCGCACTTGTGCTCTGGCCACTGCCAACTGGCGCTAATACTGCATAGGCGCCAACGGTGATAATACCGCCAATGATCATACCCATAACAATTGGTTTAATGTTTTTTCCTAATGTAGTGCTGCTCATTCTCTCTCTCCCGACATAGCTGCATATTGGCTGCTATTGGTCACATTCAGATTGTTTTCAGTCATTGCAGTCTTAATACCACCGATAAAAAGGTAATTTAATTCCAAATGTATTTTTTGTTCTTCGACATTCAAGGTTAAGTCATCTATTTCTGCATTCAATACGGCAATGCGTGCACGCACCACTTCGGCAAAATCACCATCATCATTGGTATAGGCCGTTAACGAAGCTTCCGCTTGATCATGTATTTGAGGCAGTAACTTTGTGTTGTATAAGTTTTGTCTCTCTTTTACTCGTAGTAGTCGACCTTTGGCACTTGAATAGGCGCCGAGTAATTGTCTAAGCAGTAATAATTTTTCTGTTTTTATCGCTTCGGTTTTAGATACAGCGGAGCGAACATCTTGGTCTTGCCTATTTTCGGTAAAAATCGGTAGATCAAATGTCACACCAACCGAAAATAAATCTGCTCTGTTTTGGCCCATAGGATCATCCGCGCGATAACCATAACTAGCGTTAACACCCCACTCTGGCTTGTATTTTTGTTTGGCGAGCTTGATACCCGTTTTTGTCGCGTTAACTTTTTTATCGACAGCAATAACTGCGGGATGTGGATAAAAGAAAGGCACTAAGTCTTGAGGTTTCAGCCAATTTTCAGCATAAACTAAATTGCTATTAAGCAAATCAATGCTCGGTAACTGCTGGCTAAGTGCAATATCATGCCATGACAAATCAGAGTACAAAGCAGCGTCATCCACTGTATGGTTTGCTGATGCAAATCGTGTTAACCACTGTAAGAGCATGCCGTCGTATTTATTTTTCTGTTGCGCTAGTTTATCTAATCGTTCTTCTAAGCGAGTCAGTTCTAGCTGTGCTCTAACGATATCCTGTTGACGAGTTTTACCTAAAGTAGATGAGTAACTTGCTTCAGCGACATCAGCTAACTGCTCAAACAAAGATCTGTTTTTTTCAATTAAAACAACACTTTGCTGAACCCTGTAAGCATCCAACCATAAACCACCGACCGTAACCGCAACTTTTGCAGCTCGATCTAAGCGTTGATATGGATACATTTCACTTTCAAGCTGCAGTTGCTGGCTTTTAAATTTTAACGTATCACCGCGTGGGATCATTTGACTGACACCTATTTTCAGCTGAGTCATACCCTCTTGGTTCAAGTCAAAACTATCTGTAGGTAAGCTGCCCATACCAACCGATATTTTAGGATCTGGTAAGGTATTAGCAGAAATACTTGCAGACTCAATAGCTTGTTGTTGATGACGATTACCCTTTAACCATGGATCATGCTGTTGTGCGACTTTAATTGCCTGCTTAAAAGTGAGTATCTCTCCACTTTGCACTGACTGCTCAGCAAGCGCAGTCAAACTTGTCATCATTAAAACCCCCAAACCTACGTTAAGAAAAACTTGATTGTAGTGGTTGTTTTTAAGCATTAGAATTGCTCCTTGTACGACTGGATAGTGGCATAAACTTCATAGCTGCCATCAGATTTTAATAGTAAAATCTGATAAGGACGAAACTTTTCACCAACTTCCATTCCTGGCGTACCTACCGGCATTGCAGGCACTGATAAGCCAATAACATCACTTGCATGCTGTGCTTGTAAAAATTGTTTGATGAACTTTGCTGGCACATGGCCTTCAAAAGTGTATCCGTCGGTTGAAATTGCGGTATGACAAGAGCGATATCGAGGCGCAATACCTTGCTCTTCTTTAATCACTGAGAAATCTTGGAAATTATGGATTTTTGATTCGAAGCCACTGTCATGGATGTGATTAAGCCATTTTTCACAACAACCACAAGTGGGACTTTTGTACACTTCTAAATGAATGGTTTTAGGTTGAACATTTTGCGTTTTAGCACTATCTGCAGCTACGGTTTTATCTGAGCAACTGGCAATGACAAACACTAAAGCCAAGATTGCGGCAAACTTTAAGGTAAATTTATTTGAAGACATAAACCCCTCCAATAGGGATATTAATTAATATTTTTAATAATAATTAGCTTATTTTTGATGTCACTAAAGATAGTTTTCTTTAAACACAGAGATCAAAAAAGCCTAATACAGATATTTTCTATCAATGAGCCAATTTTTGGCACAATTATGCTGTATTTAGCTTAATATTGGAGGGCGGTAAAGTGATGTAGATTGTTGGTTGTCAGCCAAAGGAGAATGAGAAAGTATTTTAGCAGATAAATCAATAATTGGACTACTGCCTATGTTCTTCATAAACACAGCAACGGTTGAGCAGCCACCCGTAAAGCAGCTGCAGGTTTTAACACAACAATCTTCTGAAGAGTCGTCTGAGTCTCCAGAAAAGCTTTCAGCCATATTATGCTTACTATGGTCCATCATGATTTCGTCTGGTAATTGCGCGCTATTTCCTGACATGCTCATCATATGATAAGGCATAACAGCAGCCGCTACCGCTTGACCAACAAAAGTCAAACATAGCAGTAATACCATTAATGTTTTAGGAAAATTAAAAGACACAAGCAACCAAATTCAAATTTTTACTTGCTGTGGATGGTACAACAATCAATACCTTGCCTCAACTTATTAATTTATATATTTAAAAAAACATTGCGTTAATGTGATATATATCAAGAAAATTAATTATAGCTATTTTTACTCGATCGCTAATAATCAGCTTCATTAACACCATTCCATTCACTATGTAATATCGTGTAATGGTTATGTTGAGTGCTCAACAACTATGATAATAAACTTGAAATGAATATTTTTAGCTGCCGTAGCAGCACACGAGAAAACAAGTTACCAAGTAAAGCACTAAAAAATATCGCATAAATTCAATTGTTATCAACCATAAAATAAAATGCAGAGCCCAAATAGCCATGAATAGTTATAGATTGGAGAGAGATATGAGCGTACCAAGATCATTTATCAATTATATGAAAATTATGCGTGAATATTATAAGTCAGGCGCCACTCGCCCAGATCCCCTGCCCAAGGACTTTAACTTTAATGATATAGAGGTTGATGCCAGTTCATATGGCTTTATCAGTAATGATAATTTTAATAAAAGCATAAATAACACCAACAACAACAACAACAACCTAAAAAACAATAAAATACCAATGAGTAGCAATGATCAAGTTTTGCCTGCAAAGGCTGCACCACAAACTGAAATTACCACTATCGATTTATTTCAGCAAAATGACAGATTAAAAAACCTTGGCCAACAGCCGCCAACACAGAAAAAAATCACTTTAATTCTGAGCAAAAAAGTCAATGGTATTTTTGCTACAATGATGGCGAGCTTCAGCCAAGAGTCCAAATAACACCAAGCCGCCCTAAACCTGAATAACAGCAATAGCTTTATTGATGATATTAGAGCAAAACAGTGCCTATAAGACAAAAGACATAAAATATCGTTAGCGACTCAAATCAGCGATAGTTCCTACAAAGTCGAATAGACTTTGCTTCTAAAAAATCAACAGCCTTAAGCGTTATTCAACGCTTAAACTCAATTGATATTAATAGAGAATATCTCCTCACTATTGATTTTTTTAAATACTAATTTTTTAAGTATTGATTTATTCATTTTCGATTGCTAGTTTATTGTTCAGCCTCTTATTGAGAAATAATTTTAGCTAAAATAAAACATGACTCAGAAAATATCTGCATACGACTTCAGGTTAATTAATCATTTTCTCGTATCGGTAACTTTTTCTGACACGAATAACTAAACACTCATCGTAGATACTTAATAACCAATAATATCGAATAATAACTAAAGGGAACAAGATTATGACCACTGAGCAGACCGCCAACGAAACAGCCGCTGAACATATCACTTTTTATGTCAATATGGGTTTTAGTAAACTGGCTAACGACATTAATGATCAAACCTTAGCGCATCAATTTAATGGCAAAGGCCGAAAAGTCACTTATCTAACTGAAGAGCAAGAGTTAACTTATTTTTACTACTCATCAGACAGTGCCGGTGAAGATAAAATAACGCCGCCGTTTGAAATTAACGACGGTGATACTGTGACCTGTTCGCTACAACCATGGAACAATGGTGACAGCAGCGATAGCAACAAAGCGAAGTTTAAATGGAAAAACATTCTGCAAAATCGTTTTGATTTACATCAGGTATCAACAGAAAGTAAAGCGCAAGTAACCTATAAAGCGGTAATCACCGAAGGTGCGACTGAAACTGATACGGTGATCATTAATATTCACTTTAAACTTAATGGCGACAAGTTTTCAATCGCTTGGGATCCTCAAGTGAAAATAAAAAAATAGATACTTTTAATTTATTATCAACATTTTTAGGTACTCAGGATCCTCTTTTAAATCATCAAAAAGCGGTGAATTAGCAACCTCAGCTAGTGAATAATTCTTATTCATAGCAGATTTTATATGCTTAATCGCCGCTTTTTTCATATTTAAGCGAACATAGGCGGCAGCAATGAGGAAATTATCAGCACCGGTATCTTTTTTATCGATCTCTTTGGCGTAAAACTGTGTTTTATCAACATTATCTAAATTGGCATAATAATATGCTGATGAGGCTATAGCATTTTTGTTATTGGGATTTAACACAACAGCTTGTTCACTAAGGATTATTGCTTGCCGAAAAGCTCCTATATATTTAGAATTATTTGCAAAGCGATAAGCATCGGCTAAATTACCCCAATTAATATAGTCACTATCATTTAAAGCGATCATCTGCTCATACGCTTCTACTGCTTTATTAAAATCTTTTAACATAAAGTAGTAGGTACCAAGGTTAGCAAAACCATCGGCATTTGGTTGAATTGATATGGACTTCTCTGCAGCTATAATAGCCTGTTCAGTATCACCTAAAAGGTAATGGCAAGCACTGATATTAAGGTGAGCAATATAGTTATTGGGTACTTGTTGTGCTAATAATTCAAAATAATTTATTGCTCGATTATACTCACCATTATTATAATGAAGAGCTCCCACGTTTGCTATAACGGTCGTATTATTTGGCATCAACTTAAACGCTTGCAATAAAATGTCTTCAGCCATTTTAATTTCATTTAACTCTATATAGGCATCAGAAAGGCCAGCATAGGCTTTTAAAAATCGTGGTTGTAACCCTATACTTTTTTTGAATAATTCTACCGCTTGGGCATAATCACCTTGGTTAAGGCTCAGCTCAGCTTGTAAATAACTGAGCAAATTATGCTGGCCATCGACTTTTTTCAACTGCTCAACCGTTGCCGCCATTGGCAGCAGTTGAGTCGCATCATTTGATTCAATAAAATGACGTAACTGTGACTCTGCTAGCCCGACATAGGCATCGCCATAGTTAGGGTCGAGACTGATCGCCGCATTAAAAGCAGCCAATGCCTTAGCAATATTGTCTTCGTGATCAAAGCGATATAGATAGCCTCGGCCAGCTAAATAGTGTTTATAAGCACCATCAAAGGCCGGTTTTTGCGCAGCAAACCGAGCGGTTAACTCTGCTGGTATTTGCCAACCGAGCAAGTTCATCACCTGTTGGCGAATGTCGCTTTGCGCGGCGAATAAATTATTTGCATCTAAAGTCAGCTGGATAGACTTTAACTGCCGACCATCAGCGCCATTCACTAAGCTCAAATGCAAACTGCGCGTAGATCCCATATGCTGAATACTGCCGGTGACTATAGTATCGACACCATATTTATTATAAATTCCACTAACGCTCGGGTCGTCAAGTTGTCTAATTTCACTTGTTGGTAATACCCAAGTGCTACCATCACCTTGCTGATAACCTACTTCGGCTAAATCACTACTGAGCATAGTCGCGATACCGTCACTAAAAATTTGTAACACCGGATCGCCGCTAATATTATCGAACGGTAAAAAAGCAATCTTCTTTGCTTCAACCAGCTGTCGAGCAATCAACTCTTGCGTGCTGGGCGGGAATAAAACGCTGCGTACACTCCAACCTAAAACAGCGACTAGCGGTAAAATAAATAAACTTTGGGTCAGCCAATGTTGCTGTTGCCACCAATTTTTTTTTGTTCTTAACTGCTGATCTATGGTGGCAAGATCTTGCGCTAAGGCATTTGCACTTTGATAACGTTTTGCCGGCTGTGTTTGTAGTAACTTATCAACCACGGCAATGAGTTCAGCAGGTACGCTCAGCTGAGGCGGTTTGCCGCCGGTTTCCGCAATATTTTTATCAACAAGTTTGCGCTCAGCCTCACGTTCAGCGATAAGTTCGGCTAACGGGGTGTATTTTCCCTGCGTTATAGCGTCAGTAATTTGCGCTAAATTAAAACCTAAAAAAGGTTTAACACCGGCCAACATTTCATACAAAACAATGCCGAAAGAAAACAAGTCTGAACGCGCATCACCCGTTTGCCCTTGAATTTGTTCCGGTGCCATATACTGTGCAGAGCCTGTTATTGCTAATGATGACGATTTTAGCTCGATATTTTCATCGCAAGCAATAGCCGCTACTAACGGTATTTTCGCTGGTGTTAACGCGGTTTTTAGTGCTGACTCTGGCGTTTGCTCTCGCTCGACACTGCCAATGGGCTCTAACAAGGCAGCAATGCCAAAATCGAGTATTTTAATCTGGTCATTTATATCGACCATAATATTTTGCGGTTTAATATCGCGGTGAACAATGTGTTGCTGATGGGCACAAGCAAGTGCCGCCACCATCTGCTTGGCATAATCGATAACGATATTTAGCGCCAAACCTTGTTGCGGAATAACAGCATTTAATGGCCGACCATTAACCCATTCCATGACAATAAAGTTGCTATCGCCGTCACGAGCAATATCATAAATGGTCACTATATTAGGGTGATTAAGTTTAGAAATGGTTTTCGCTTCTGCCAGTATTAATGCCTGTTGAGCATCGCTAATACGCAGCATTTTAATCGCAACAAAGCGTTCTAAAGCCAGATCTTTAGCTTTATAAACCGCGCCCATGCCGCCCTTACCTAAAATATCGATAATTTTAAAGTGCGCCATACTGTTATGATTAACTTGCTGTGCTTGAGCCGCTTGTTCCTGCTCAGAAAGCAAGGTCACTTCGCTGCATTGAGTATCTGCAATGATGATGGTGTCGTTATCTGGATTCACTTGATATTTTAATTCAGTTGATTATGTATTAATTCATTTTCATACCAAGTGTTATTGATATGCCCGAATTGAAGTTATTTTTATTTTTATTTTTATTTTTATTTAACTAAATATTATTGCATATCATTTCGCTAATACACGCATAATAATCAGTAACTTAATGAGCTCGTTGGCCAGCATAACTGGTGATATTTTGACTCATGTTATAACTATCGTTTGGCTCGGCTTCCAGTAAACTCACTTGACGCGTATCACATTCCATTTTATCGCCTTTATGAATACAAAAAGACTTACTGGCTAAACGTAGCTTACCGGCATTGCGCTCTATAATGTTATTTGACTCACAAGCGTTATTCAGGGCATCAACGAACTGTTTACGAATACGGTAAATTTGTATATTTAAATGACTAGCATCTAGTCCTAAATCTTTCGCAAGGTGTTCGGCATATACCCAACCTTGTTCACTATCATCAAGACCTGCTTGCATATCTTTCGCACGTTGACGAGCAAGCGTCAGCATAAGGTAGTGATGACTACGTACTAATAAATCAATCTGCTCTTCACCACTTTGCATAACAACATGGGTGCTTTCTTCATCTAAACTGGTTTGAAATAAAAAACTTAATTCATCAAGCGAAGTTACATTAGGTCTGAGCAATTGTGTTTCAGCAATACTGCGGTTAATTTGTAGCTGCCATGTTAAGCCGTCAATATCTAAATACGCTTGATCATCAAGTTCACTGGCAGAAATTGGTTGATTCAAATTATCGTCAAGAATTTCTTGCCACCAAGAGTAGGTTTGGTTGTTATAGCTTAGGACGATATTTTGCGACTTTTGACTCGGTAATAAATGTAAATACTCTAATTGAATAGCATCGCTGTTATGCGCCACGGGAATCAAGCAATCACAAGGAGGGCTAACATCAAACACCTCAAATGCATTATTAGATTTACCTGCAAAGGTGATCACATCACCAACATTAAGCTGGGCAACTTGTTCACGAGATAATTTACTACCGTTATGCCAAGTACCATTACTACTGACATCACGCAGTAGCCAGTGCTGCTCATTCCATTCAATAAAAGCATGTATTTTAGAGATATATGCATCGCTAACGTAAGTATTAACTGAGCTTTTAAGTCGACCAAAGCTATGATGAGATTGCAGTAGGCAACGTTGTTGCGTTTGATTGTTAATTAAAACGGCCATCAGTTCCTCTTTTATGCTATCAGCGTTAATCCAACGTTTATTTAATCACTAGTAAAACAACAAGCACATTAAATAATGACGATATAACTAAAATGTTAAATCTTATTTTGCCTTATTTAGCTAAGCAATCAAGTACATTTGTCTAATGATAGTGACTTTTATTTTTTTACAAGTATCAAGCATAGCATTAAAGATGACATTAACTACGAATATGGCGTTGCGAAGCAAATAATGGCGCTATTTATCCAATCTGAACCGCGTTTTATTTGCTTTGGAAACACCGTTATTTAATTTTACAGATGTTAAATTTATTAACATCAAATACATTCTACTGCGGCATTAAACTTTAACGGCATTTTAAATGGCTTAAAAGGCAAATTTAGCTAGCACATACGGTTAAGTTTTATTTAGAATGCACGAATTATTCTATTGTAACTTTCGCTAACTAGTAACAGGCTACTATTTAGTCATTTTGAGGAAAAGCATATGCTTTTTAATGGTTCGTTTATCACAGACTGCCCTATTCGTCAGAAAATTCGTGAATTTTATCGTATTGATGAAAACATCGCAGTAGATCATATTCTCCCTCTAGCTGAAGTTAATGTCAGTGCTAGAAGCCGAGCTTGGGAAAGAGCTCGAAAAATGGTATTAAAAATTCGTCAAGACCAATCAGGTAATGGCGCAATAGATGCTTTATTAAATGAATACTCACTATCAAGTGAAGAAGGTGTAGTATTAATGTGTTTGGCCGAAGCCTTACTTCGAGTGCCAGACAAGCACACACAAGATGCCCTCATTCGTGACAAAATATCGCAAGGCCAATGGAGCAGCCATTTGGGCAGCAGCGATTCTTTATTCGTTAATGCATCTTCTTGGGGCTTATTAATTACCGGCACTATGGTTAACTATGCCGATAAACGTAAACAAGACAGCTTTGGTTTATTGAAAAAAACCATTGGTCGCTTGGGTGAACCCGTTATTCGTAAATCAATGAACTATGCCATGAAAATTATGGGTAAGCAGTTTGTTATGGGCGAAACCATCACAGCAGCAACTGAGCGTGCCGCAGAAAAAGAACAAAAAGGCTATGTTTATTCATACGACATGCTAGGCGAAGGCGCTCGCACCATGGCCGACGCTGATCGGTATTTAAAAGCGTATCAAGATGCGATAGAAGTTATCGGTAAAGTTGCCGTTGCTTCAGGTAAAAACGATCCACGTAAAGTACCAGGTATTTCCGTTAAACTTTCGGCAATTCACCCACGTTATGAATTTACCCATAAAGCACGTGTAATGGCTGAAATAGTACCAAAACTAAAGGCACTTTGCTTACAGGCGAAAAGTTATAATATTGGTTTAACCGTTGACGCTGAAGAGTCTGAACGTTTAGACATTTCACTTGATATCATTGAAGCGGTATTTAGTGATAATGAATTAGGCAATTGGGACGGTTTTGGTATCGCATTACAAGCCTATCAAAAGCGCGCTATTTTTGTGGTTGATTGGCTACGAGAATTAACCGTTCGTGTTGACCGAAAAATGATGGTGCGCTTGGTAAAAGGTGCTTACTGGGATACTGAAATTAAAAATGCTCAAAAAGATGGTCATGCTCATTTTCCTGTTTTTACTCGTAAGTCTTCAACCGATGTTTCTTACCATGCCTGCGCCAATAAACTATTAGAATACAGAGATACTATTTATCCACAATTTGCTACGCATAATGCTTATACCGCAGCAACTATTGTTGAACTGGCTGGTGATGATAAAGAAGGCTTTGAGTTCCAGTGTCTGCATGGCATGGGGGATTCATTATACGATCAAATAGTCGCCGGCGAACACATTCAATGCCGCATCTATGCACCTGTCGGTCACCATGAAGACCTATTAGCTTATTTAGTTCGTCGTTTATTAGAAAATGGCGCTAACTCGTCTTTTGTAAATGCTATTGTTGACGAGTCACAACCCGTTGAGTCATTACTGGGCGACCCCGTTGAAAAAACTCAACGCTTAAAAGATAAATACAATCATCAGATTATCAAACCTATTGCGTTATACCACGACGAAAAAGGCTTAGGCCGTGATAACTCGAAAGGCTTAGACTTAACTGACATCAATGTTATTACGCCATTAAAGGCATCATTAGATAATTGGTTTGTCGATAATCTACTTAATAAAAACGATGTGCCTTCAGGTGCCGTTGCGGTAAAAAATCCAGCAAATCACAGCGAAATTATCGGTTTTCATCAGCACCACAACAAAGACAACATGTTAGCGATGATCGATGTTGCTGAAACCGCTTTTGCCACATGGTCAACCACACCCGTCACTGAGCGTGCTGCCTTACTGTGTCGTGTTGCCGATATTCTTGAGCGCCATACTGACGAGCTAATCGCGTTATGTATCAAAGAAGCCGGTAAAATAACTCAAGACGGTATAGATGAAGTCAGAGAAGCGGTTGACTTTTGTCGCTACTATGCTGAAAAAGCTGTTGAAATTGCCGCGGATGAACGCTTAGAAGCCCGTGGGGTTATCTTATGTATTAGCCCATGGAATTTCCCTCTGGCAATATTTTTAGGTCAAGTTGCCGCCGCTATTGCTACGGGTAATACCGTATTAGCAAAACCTGCTGAACAAACCAGCTTAATTGCTTTACGCACCATTGATTTAATGAAGTCAGTGGGCTTACCTGAGGGGGTTGTGCAAGCCGTTATTGCCCGTGGTAGTGAAGTGGGTAGCGTTATTATTCCTGATGACCGCATTCAAACAGTCATGTTTACTGGCTCAACACAAACCGGTACGTTAATTTCGCAAACCTTAGCTGAGCGTGGTGGCGATCAAGTGCCATTAATTGCCGAAACCGGTGGTCAAAACTGTATGATTGTTGACTCAACCGCGTTACCAGAACAAGTCGTTGATGATGTTATTTCTTCAGGTTTTCAATCAGCAGGTCAACGTTGTTCAGCACTACGCGTACTATTTTTACAAGAAGATATTGCTGATGACGTGATCACTATGCTCAAAGGTGCATTAGCAGAACTACATGTAGGTAACCCTGCAAAGCTAAGCACTGATATCGGCCCGGTAATTGATCAAAAAGCACTAGACGCCCTAAATGCTCACAGCGACTACATGCAAAACCACGGTAAATTGTTATACCAATGCCCGATTGCTGATGAAGTTGCTGATAATGAACACTTCTTTTTTGCGCCACGCCTCTATGAAATTAACGACATTAGCGTACTTAAGCAGGAAGTATTTGGTCCTTGTGTGCATGTTGTGCGTTTTAAAGGCAACGAAATAGAAGCGGTTATTGATAAAATTAATGGTACTGGCTTTGGTTTAACGATGGGCATTCATACCCGTATTGAGCATCGAGCTTTTGATTTAGCTAAGCTTTCACGTGCTGGTAATGTTTATATTAACCGCAATATGATCGGTGCCATTGTTGGCGTACAACCTTTTGGTGGTCGCGGCCTTTCAGGTACAGGACCCAAAGCTGGCGGACCTAACTATCTCACGCGTTTAGTAAAAGAAAAAGCCACACCTGATCCGGAAGAATTCAACTTACTACCTTGGCAAGTTGAAGCATTAGACGGTGATGAACAATCAGAAAAAGAAGCGATTTTATTCATGGATAAGGCCAATGCAGCAGAGAAAGGCTGGCGTTTAACCGAATTAAATACTCGTATCTCTTGCGTTCGTCAGTTGTTAGCAAAAATTGCTCATGTAGATATTGTTGATGACTTAGCTGATGATTTAAACCGCAGCTTGAAAGCAGCTCGCTCACAGTTAATTAACATTGAAAAGCAATTGAAAAAGCCAACGTTCCTACCAGGGCCAACGGGTGAGTCAAACGTACTGTATTTAGAAAACCGTGGCAATATCATCTGTTTTGCTGATAAAAACGTAAGTTTTCACTTCTGGTTGTTATCTATTGTTACGGCCTTGGCAACAGGTAATACGGTGATCACGGTTGTTTCTGATCTGTATTACGATGAAGCGATTGCCTTTAGAGATAAATTTATTGCCACTGGCGAAGACAAAGATGTTTTCCAAGTTGCTAAATTACGCCACTTAACCACGATGTTAGCGCATCCTGCGTTATCAGGTATTGTGGTTGATGGTAACTGTGATCGTAAGCACTTTATCAGTGAAAAGCTTGCAGAACGTGCAGGCGCAATATTACCGGTGATCAGTTCAGAATATTTCGATAACTTGATACAACGCTTATTAACGGAAAAAACCATCAGTATTGATACTACCGCCTCTGGTGGTAACACATCACTCATGACTTTGGTTGAAGAAGACTAACTGCTAAGTACCCATTAAGCAAAACGTTATAACTAAAAACGGGCATCAGTAGATGCCCGTTTTTTTTATTGCTGCTGAATGACCTTTTGAAATTGCGCTTTAAAAACTGTTAGCGAATAAGCAGCCCTTCAATACCCCTTGTTTTTTTCATGCCCTATCACAGTAAAAGCCTGATTATACCCAAGCCACTTGAAAATGCAGTTTCAGCGTTAAGCTAGGAAATCAGCGCAAGGCACAGCACGCAGATAATGGTTATTCTCGGTGTTTTTCAAGATAAGGGCTCCTGCATTATCCTAATGCCCCACAGCCCTGGTGTGGGAACCTTATCAAGTGCTGCACAGCTTTTTTGCTCCAGACAAAAGCTAAGTACATACATTCATGTATGCAACGCTGCACTGGTTTTCTAGCTTAGCGCCAGTAGGGCAAGGCGATAAAGGGTCATCTCCGGCGTTATTGATTTTAACAATGCGACTGCAAGGATGCAGAAGGTAGAGCGAAGCAGGATGCCAGAGCCGAGAACAACCACTCCCTTCAATCAATGCCTTGGTGCTAACCTTTTTTCGACTTGCACAATCCTGCATTTTCAAGTGGTTTGGGTATATGTGACTACTTCATCGGTATCGTATGGAACATAGGAATATCGGCAATATCTTTTAACCAAGGTACAGCTGAGCGACACCAAATTTGATTTTTTGGCGTTAATAAATTACGTTGCTCAATACAACCCGCTCTGATGCCATACACTCTATTTAATGGCTCAACTGAAGTGGCATAAAGTGCGCTACCACAATTTGCACAAAACCCCTGCGCTCGTTGATTGCCGCTTTCAGCAATTTTAATATACTCTTTCACCTTACCTTTAGTAAACTTAACTCCGTCAGGCTCAGATACCACAACACTTCTAAATGCTGTACCTGATAACCTTTGGCAATCAAGACAGTGGCAAATAATCACTTTATTTTCGTCAACTTCAGCTTCAAATTCGATTTCGCCACAATGGCAGCCACCATTAATTTGCATCATGCTTCTTCTCTCTTGTATTAAATATGGCTAATAATAACCTTGTTTATTCATCATCTTTCATGACTAATTGTTTGTTAACAATAGCTTGTAAATAGCCCCGCTATATTGTCAAATTAAGCTGGTTGGCTAACAAGCAGGTTAAATATAGGCTAATAAAATGTGTTGCGCTCAATAACGTGAGCGCTTGAACACAGGGGTTTTTCAGTTATAAAACAGGAACGCTTCAGCATGATATTAAGAGAAAAATTTCCACCACAAAAAGAAGCCGCTAAATAAGGTCAGCACGGTCAAACATACCAAAGTATATACTTTAAACCAGCCTTGCGGCTTTTGCGTTTGACAAACATCAGCCCCCATCATCACCTTATAATTTAGCCAAGCGTAAATAGGCGCACTAACAAAAGAAACCGTCGTAACAAAATCAAGCAGCGCTTTAATGTCAGCACTAAAGTCACTAATAATCCACCAGCTCCCCACCGCTAGCACTAATAACGAGCCAATATAAATTTTGTTTGCTCTTTTGTGTGTAGCCTCACTTTGTTCATTGCTGGCAAGCAAAGCAGCACGTCGCCATACTTGTGGAAAGCCATCAGCTACCGCAAAAGTAGTTGAGAATAAAGCAATAAAGGTGACAAGAGCCATCAGCAACCAGCTCCAATCACCTAAAGCTTTACTATAAATTCCAACTAATTGCCCGGCGAAAGCTGCCGCTGATTTCGCAAAGCCTTCTCCTTGGCCAAACATTAATAGCGCCCCTAACCATAAGAATATAATTGCTAGTAAAAAACTCGTTAAGTAACCAATATTAAAATCTAAAGTCGCATTTTTAGCTGATGATTTACCTGGTTTTTCAACACGTGATGTGGTCCAAATAGAGTGCCAAACCGACACTTCAATAGCCGTCGGCATCCAACCAATTAGCGCAACAATAAAGGCAATACTCGCAGCAGAGGTTAATGAAATAACCGGCGCTTCAGCTGAAGGACTAAATCCTAAGCGATTAACCGCTGCAAACCATGCAATAATGCTCGATATTACTAAAATAAGCATCATCCACTTAAGTAAAGAGCTCAATAACTTATAGTGGCCAATAATTAATACCGCGCAAACAATAACTAAGGTTAGCGCCGCCCACTGCGATAGTGAAAGCACATCACCAAACAGATTCATTGCTAGTGCGGATGTCACTATCGTGACACCCGATTGAACAAAAAACATCGTGACAAAGGTTAAAAATAAAAACAAATAGAATGCCCAATTACCGACACTTTTATAACCATCAAGTAAGCTTTTTCCGGTAAGCCCGGCGTATTTAGGGCCGAATAAAAAAAATGGATACTTAACCACATGCGCAAGGATAATAAAGCCTAACAGGGCAAAGCCAAAGTCAGCGCCAGCACGTGTTGCTTGAACAATATGAGAAACACCAATACTGGTGGCAGCCCAGACAATACCAGGGCCTAATAACGCGAATATTTTAGTAAATTTCATAGTAGCTCTAAAGTGAATATTGATTCACAATAACTTAATATCTCCGATTAGCTTTTGCAAACTATTTTCGGCGAGTAGTACTAATTGACTATATTGATTCTAGTTTTAGGTATGGTAGTAAAATTTTGGGTAGCTCAAGCGTCAACTCTTCAGCACTGGCGTTAGTTGCAATAGCAGGTGTTAACGAAGGGTAAAGTACCTTGTCTAACAAACTGGTGATCATCATAAAGATAGCCATATCAGCAGCTTTGCTTGGTTCAGCCACCTTGATTTCAGTACCAAACTTTAACAATACAGCAGCTAATCGGCGGTATATTGCTCGACGATCAACAAGCTCATCTGAGTCGAGTAATGATGAATGTAATCGTGAATTTAAATGTAAGGTGCGAAAAATACTTTTCCGAGAAGCTAAAAAATTATAAACCTCTACTGAAAGTTGCTCTACTGCTGCTGTCAGATCACTATATTGATTAAGTTCAAGGCGGCCAACCCATTGTAAAAGATCATCACCAAAGTCCTGATAGAGCAATGGCAATAGCGACTCTTTATCCTTAAAACGACGATAGAATGTTCCTACCGAAACTCCTGCACGCTCAGCTAGCTCTTTAATTGAAATATGCTCAAAGAACTTATCTTGCAAGCATAAATGTAACGCAGCAATCAGCTTACGCTGAGTATCTTGGCTTCTTTGCTGCTTTGGTTTAAAGACATTTTTACTTGGCATGATTATAATGTTCAGTGTGCTTGTAACGGACTAAATGATGCTGTTTTTAATCAAGAACAGCAATATAAAAATTAAACTTTTCCATTCAAAAGTGATTCTAAACAATAAAGTACATTGAAACTCAACAACCTTTGGCGTAATGATTTATAGTGCAGTTAGGTTTGCTGTAAAAACAGAATGCTACGATGGGTATCATAACTTGACCTTGTGTTTCAACTTTTGAAAGTCAAATAAACCAGCTCATTGCCCTGCGGAAACTTCTCTTTCGGGTGCTACTTGGATGATACTTTAGCTTTATTCTTTAACTTATCTTTATAACAATACTGTTAATATATTTATAACGTTTTCATTAGCATAAACATTTGATTAATCATGGGTTGAGCTAATTTCCCTACATTAGGGCGATTAAAATAACCGCGTAAACCGGTAAATTGCACCTGAAAAAGGCGTGCATATTCAAGGCCAGTAAGCGTATTATTTAATTCGCCATTGTGGATAGCTTGTTCGAACAACTGAGTTAAATAGCTTTCAAATTCAGCCGCTAACTCTACACTTAAGGTGTATAAGCGTGAGTGCTTTTCTGAAAATTCACTGTTGGCTTTAACCAACATACAAATGGCACTTGGGCAACAATCTTTTGTTTTAATGACAACATTTTCTACAAAAGCACGTAACCCACCAAGCACCGAATCAGCGCTTGATAAAAAGCCTTCTATCTGGCTTTTCATTTGTACGGTGTAATCTTTTAATGACTCACTGTATAACCCTTCTTTAGAGCCAAATGCAGCGTAAATACTACCAGGGCGCATATTAACGGCTTCTTGTAAGTCGCGCGTTGATGTTGCATAAAAACCCTTTTGCCAAAATAGCTGACTAGCAACGCGAATGACCTTATCGCGTTCAAATCTAATTTTATTAACCATATTATTGCCAATCAACTTGAACATTCGCTCAATTTTAACTTGAGCAGTCGCTCAAAATCAAATACTATGTGCAACAAGCTAGTTAAACTTAATTATTCATTGGAGCTAAACATGACAGAATTTACTTTATACACAGCAGAAAACGCACCTGAAGAAGCAAAACCTTTAATGGCTGATTCAGTAGCGGCATTTGGTATGTTACCCAACTTACACGCCGTAATGGCAGAGGCACCGACATTGCTTAAAGGCTATCAAGTGCTGCATGATTTATTTCAAAAAACATCATTCAATGCTGAAGAGCTTACTGTGGTATGGCAGTCAATTAACGTTGAACATAACTGTCACTACTGCGTACCAGCGCATAGCGCAATTGCAGCTTCTATGAATGTTGACCAAGCTATTGTTGATGCACTGGTCAACAAAACACCACTGGCGAACCCTAAATTAGAAGTGCTACGTGAAACAACATTAGCGATGACACGCGAGCGTGGCGTTATCAGCAACGAACAAATTGAGGCGTTTTTTGCAGCAGGTTACGCTAAACAGCAATTACTTGAGATTATTGTCGGTTTATCGCAAAAAGTGATGAGTAACTACACTAATCACCTTGCTGATACTCCCGTAGATGCACCATTTAAAAAATTCATCAAATAAATATGAATTCATCAATATTGCTAAGCATCTCGACATTAAAGCAATTCAAAAGAGTTGAAGACAAATAATGCTACGTAAAATATATACCGCGACTTTAGCGCGAACAACTTAATATTGAATGCAAAAGCAAGTGCAACATAGTGAGTCGCAGAGTACTTTTTTAACGAAATGATTTTATTTGAAGAGATTTTAGAAAGCCGCTTAACTATCGATTAGATAATCAAGCGGCATCTAAAATTGGTGAGATTGACGCATAAGCCGGGTTTTGTATCTCTTCCGAAGAAAAGTGACAATCATTCGTCTAGGCTATAAATCGCTCTATAGCTCAAGCAACCTACCCGGTTTCCACGCGAGCCACGCTTATACTATGCTAATTTGCATTAACCTAGTCATGAAACCCTATTTGGTCTTGCTCCGGGTGGAGTTTACCCTGCAATTACTGTTACCAGCAATCCGGTGCGCTCTTACCGCACCCTTTCAGCCTTACCTGTGAGGTTCCTAAGAACAACCATCGGCGGTCTTCTCTCTGCTGCACTTGTCGTCGGCTCACGCCGCCCAGGCGTTACCTGGCACCCTGCTCATTGGAGCCCGGACTTTCCTCCCCCCCATCTGTCTACCCGAAGGCACAACGATGAAGCAGCGATTGTCTCGTCAACTCGGCGCGCATTCTACCCCAAATCAACACTAAGGTCTATTTACTAAAGACGAAATTAAATATCGTCGCCATGCATCTGCTGTTATAGTAATTTCAAAACATAAAATGGAGCGTATTTATGATAGAACTTTGGCATTGCCATAATACCCGTTCACTGCGTGCCTTATGGGCTTTAAAAGAAATGCAGCTTGAATATAAACTACACTCATTGCCCTTCCCGCCACGCTTTTTAGCAAAAGAATATTTAGCAATTAATCCGTTAGGTACTGTGCCATTCTTAAAAGATGGTGACACTACGCTAACCGAGTCGAGTGCTATGCTGCTATATCTCGCTGAACGCTATCCCCATCATGACTTAAGCGTACCAGTAACACACCCGGAATATGGCGATTATTTGAATTGGTTATTTACTAGTGATGCCACACTGACTTTTCCACAAACCTTAGTGTTAAGGTACAGCCAATTTGAGCAACCTGAACGCCAACAATCACAAGTGGTTAAAGACTATGCCATTTGGTTTTTAGCACGTTTGAAGCGCTTAAATGCTCATTTAGAAAACAAAGATTATCTGATTGATGATAAATTTACCATTGCGGATATCAGCATAGGCTATGCACTTTATTTAGGTGAGCTATTGGGTTTAGCGAAGCAGTACCAGCCACAAACACAGGCTTATTTGCAAAGGCTGAAAAACAGAGCGGGCTTTATGGCAGTTAAAGATATTGGCCAAGACATCAGTAATTACACCATAAAGCCGGTAACAATAAGCTAGCTGTTAATCTTTCATGGCAAGTGCGTAGTCATACAGAGCATTTTTCTTCACGCCATGAATTTCAGCCGCTATGGCACAGGCCCTTTTAGGTTTCATTTCAGTTAACAGCAACTTCAATGTTGCAATAACATGGGCAGGAATGTCATTAGGGTCAACTTTTTTCCCCTCGATAATTAGTACCATTTCACCTTTAAGCTGATTGGGATCCGCTTGTAAAAAAGCTAATAAATTTTCAGCTGTGTCAGAGTGAATAGTTTCGAATGTTTTGGTTAATTCACGCGCCATCACCACATAGCGTTCACCGCCAAGCGTTTTTACAATATCTTCAACGGTATCAATAGCGCGACGCGGTGCATCATAAAACACTAAAGTGCGAGTTTCGTTAGCCAACTCATTTAATGTTGCTTGTCTTGCACCTGATTTTGACGGTAAAAAGCCTTCAAAAGCAAAGCGGTCTGTTGGCAGTCCTGCAACAGATAACGCAGCTATAGCAGCGCATGCGCCTGGAATTGGCGAAACATTTAAACCTTGCTGACGACAATGACGTACAAGATGGAAACCCGGATCACTGATCAATGGCGTACCGGCATCTGACACTAAAGCAATACTCTTACCTTCCTTTAATAAAGTAGCAATTTGTTCTTGGCGTTGACGTTCATTATGGTCATGCATCGACATAGTTTTATTTTTAATAGCAAATGCTGACAATAAACGTTGAGTATGCCGAGTATCTTCGCAGGCAATAATATCAACCTGTTCGAGTATGTCTCGCGCCCGTTGACTGATATCACCAAGGTTACCGATGGGTGTGGCAACTATATACAAGGTGCTAGGCTGAATTTGAGAATCGGACATTTTAAAAATACTTGTGTTGAGACTGAAGTGGATGAAGTTTATTATAAAGCACTATTAAAAAGTATGGATTTATTAACTTTGACACTCACTAAATGGTTTTCATCTCATAAAAGTGGCTTATTTGCGCTAGCAACGGTCGCTATTTTGACGAGTTGTACGACAACTCAGCCCAATAAACCAACAACGTCAGCAGTAAAAAAAACCAATGTTAGCCAAACACTTGAAACCGTGTTGACGGCAAAACAACTTGTGGCAAATGCATCAATACAGATGTCGTCAAACGAAAATGACGCTGCGGTGACTTCGTTACTAACGGCCAGTGAGCTATATTTAACCGAAGCTAAACCACACCAAGCGCTTTGGTTAGTAAAACAACTAAATGCTTTAGCTGAAATTCCACAACAGCAATATCAATTAGCAATCATAGAAGCGAAAAGCTTATTGGCTTTAGATAAACTGCAAAAAGCTTATCAAGCGTTGCAGAGCGCTAACGTCATCAAAGAACAGTTTCAGCTTACTCATGGCCTTGGTTATTATCAAACTCTCGCAAAAGTACAAAGTCGCAGAAATTTACCCATTGCCGCGCTTGAGGCAAATTTAAGTGCATTTGCGCAAAATTCAGCGGCAAACAATGATGACATTGAACTGATTTGGCAGCAACTTTGCCAGTTGTCACCTTGGCAACATCAACAACTCGTAAAGATGTCCCCGCCGAATATTAAAGGTTGGAGCAAGCTACTCACTTTTGCCAATAAATTTGGTGATGACGACACACGCTTCAAGCGTTACTTGAGTCAATGGCAAAGAGAATTTAAAACACATCCCGCACAGCATATTGTTACCAACTTAAGTCAACATGAACCAATACTAAGTAATGAGTTTGAGCATGTTGCTGTTATTATTCCTTTGTCAGGTAAGCAAGAGCGTGCTGGTAAAGTGGCGCAACAAGGCATACTTGCAGCATACAATGCCAGTAGTGGTAAAACATTGCATTTTATTGATTCAACAACGTTGGATATGACCACGTTACATAGCAAGCTAACCGAGCTCAATATAGACTATGTTATAGGACCATTATTAAAAGAGAATGTGACAAGCTATTTAGCACAAACGGAAATAACATTACCCACGTTATTACTTAATTTGCCTGCTGGTATTAACTTACTCCCCCACCAGGTTGCTTTATCAATGCGACCAGAAGATGAGGCAATACAAGCGGCAACAACACTGAGTCGCCAACATTACCAGCACCCTCTTATTTTAAGCCACCAAGATAATGCCAGCCGTCGTATTGCGCAAACATTTAGCCAACAATGGCAGAATATTACTGGTCAAGCGCCAGAAATGGTGTTTTTTAATAACGATGCAAAAATGCAAAATCAACTGCAAGCTAGTCTTGGCGTAGACCTTAGCAAACAAAGAACTAAAGAACTCAATAGACGAATTAAATATTCAATTAAGAGTGAACTGCGTAACCGTCGCGATGTTGATATGATTTACGTGGTGGGTTTACCACTTGAAACCAAATTATTAAAGCCCTATATCGACGTCAATATCAGCCCATTTGCTGATTTAATTCCGGTGTATGCTAGTTCTCGCAGCCACAGCACTAAAATAGATAAAAGTGATAATCGTGACTTATCAGGTTTGATCTTCACTGAAATGCCTTGGCAGTTAAAAAGTAAACTACAAAATAAAGCTTTAGTAGCACAAGCAAAAAAATTATGGCCCAACCGCAGTGATAGCTTACAAACCATATTTGCCATGGGTTTTGATAGTTTAGCCTTAGTCGATAAAATTTCTGCCATGCAAAATAAAACTTATGTCCGCCATTATGGTCAAACCGGCATATTACAACTTGGCGATGACAATATTTTGAAGCGCAGCCTAATTTGGGGTAAATATAGCCGCAGTAAGGTACAAGAAATTGCTATGGAATAATAAAGCCAATACGGTCACCACAGGTAAAAATAGTGAGCAACTAGCCGCCCACTATTTAGCCCAGCAGGGGTTATTATTACAAATCTGTAATTTTCAAAACCGCGCTGGTGAAATTGATTTAATTATGACCGAGCATGACACTTGGGTATTTGTTGAAGTGAAATATCGCAAAAATTCACACTTTGGTGGTGCTTTAGCAGCCGTATCGGTAAAAAAACAGCAAAAAATTAAACAATGTGCAGCATTTTACCTGCAACAAGCAGGATTAAATGAATATAATACCCCCTGCCGATTCGATGTTATCGCCATGCAGGGTGATATTAATAACCCAGAAATTACTTGGCTTAAAAATGCCTTTTAATCAATGCCTTTAAGAAATAAGACAACGGAGCTAATTCCACTATGTTAGAACGGATAAAAAGTAATTTTACCGAGAGCATACAAACAAAGATTGCCGCCAGCGAATTATTGGCTGGGCCAATAGAGCAAGCAGGTATGACCATGGTACAAAGCCTATTAGCCGGCAATAAAATATTAGCCTGTGGCAATGGTGGCTCAGCGGGTGATGCACAGCATTTCTCTGCTGAATTATTAAATCGTTACGAAACCGAGCGACCGCCATTACCAGCAATAGCACTAACAACTGACAGCTCAACCATTACCTCTATTGGTAACGACTATCATTTTGATGAAATTTTTTCTAAGCAAGTACGCGCGCTAGGTAACAATGGTGATGTGTTACTGGCTATTTCAACTAGCGGTAATTCACGTAACGTTATTAAAGCTATCGAGACGGCAGTATCACGCGATATGCCGATTATTGCCTTAACGGGTGGTGATGGTGGCGATATTGCCGGACTATTAGGTGAAAATGATGTTGAAATTCGTGTTCCTTCTAGCCGTACTGCACGTATTCAAGAAGTTCATTTAGTGGTTATTCATTGCTTATGTGACATTATAGATACTACATTATTTCCGCAATCTGAGGGTTAATATGTCGATAAAATCAATTATCAGCACACTTGCTTTTGCCGCCCTACTGCAAGGCTGTGTCGCAGCGGCTGTCGTTGGTGTGGTCGGTGGTGCTAGTGTCGCTGCCGATAACCGCTCTTTGGGTAACCAAATAGACGATCAGAAAATTGAACTCGATGCCCATGCCAAAATAGCTAAAAGCGAAGCTTTGGATAACAATACTAATTTGCACATTATTAGCGTTAATGGCAGCGTGTTAGTTATTGGGCAAGCACCAAACAGTTATTTACGCGACCAGGCGATAAAAGCGATCAATGAAGTACATGGCATTAACCAATTGCATAACCAAATTCGTGTCAGTAATACGACATCTTTCACCACAAAAACTAATGACATTTGGTTAACGTCAAAAGTAAAAGCCGCCTTATTTGGTAACGATGAACTCGATGCGACCAATATTAAAGTTGTGACAGAGAATGGCGAAGTATTTTTAATGGGCTTAGTAACAAAAGCACAGGCTGATATTGCAGTAGATATTACACGTAATGTTGGCGGGGTTAATCGCGTATTTAAAATTTTTGAATATGTAGAATAACCGGTTTTATACCGCATTAACTTGACCATTATAAAAAAAGCAAATCATTGGATTTGCTTTTTTACATCATCAGTTTTTTACATCACCAATTTTTTTAATGTTAAAAACTAACGTCAGCACTCCCCTCTTAACCTAATAGCTTAAATAAAAGCTCTAGCTACGCTCATTGAACGAAGTGCGGGAAGTTAGTCACTAAAGAGTCTTTCAAGCCAAGACTTTTTCTTCTGCTGATGTGGGTCTTGTTCACACTCAGTTTCATAAATCAAACCTGTAGTCACCGCTGGTAGTAATTGCGAATTATCGCAGGCTTCTTGCACAGCTCGGCCACTTTTATTATCAAAGCGCACTAACTCTACACTGGCTGGCATAGTGACTTGTCGACTTTGCGTGTTAATTTTATTCATAAAATCAGCAAATAATACCAGTGCACCGCTACTACCGGTTAATTTTGTTGGTTTGTTATCATCTCGACCTAACCAAGCAGTTACTAAGGTATTATTATCATAGCCAACAAACCAGCTGTCTCTTTGATCATTAGTCGTGCCAGTTTTTCCTGCAACATCAGTACCTTTAAGACGCCAAGTTAACGAGCGAGCGGTACCTGATGTTGTCACTTTATGTAATGCAAAATCGAGCAAGTAAGCCGCTTGGGTAGAAATAATTTGCTGCTCTACCCCTTGAAATTGCCATAAAGTTTCACCACGCGCACTCACAATGCGCGCTATTGCATGTGGTTTTTCAGCAACACCATGATTAGCAATCGGCATATAAAGTTGGCTTATTTGCAGCGGCGACATATTTAAGGCCCCCAACAACATAGAAGGACGAGTTACAATATCGTCTTGATAACCCAATAAGTGTATCGCTTGTGCAACCTTGTCTAAGCCCAATGTCATTCCGAGGTTTACCGTCGGCACATTAAGGCTTGAAACTAACGCGTCAATTAAATGCACTTGGCCACGATATTTACCATCATAATTTTTAGGCTGCCATGCTTGCCCGCCTCCATTAGCCAGTGTGATCGCTTTATCTTCAATAATACTGGCTAAATTAAAGCGCTGATAACGTTCCAACGCAGCAAGAAATACCGCAGGCTTAATTAAAGATCCAACAGGTCGTTGAGCATGTAGCGCTCGGTTAAATCCTGCATAGCCAGCTTCTTTACCACCTGCTAATGCTCGAATACCACCTGACTTTACATCTGAGATCACCATAGCAACCTGCAATTCAGAGCCTGACTTTTCTTCTAAACTCGGTAATTGCTGATCAATACTAGCTTGCAAGGCTAACTGTTGATTAATAGAGAATCGGGTAAATACTCGCACACCTGATTGTTGCTGGTATTCTGATAAATGTCGTGATAATTCAGCTTTAACTAATTGTAGATAAGCCGGAAACTTTTGCTGCTGTACTCGACGTTTTTTTCTGATCGATAAAGGCGACTCTACTGCCTGTTCAAACTCTTGCCGAGAAATGATTTCTTCTTGATACATTAAGCGCAAAACCAGATCACGTCGTTTAATGGTACGCTCAGGAAAACGCCAAGGGTCATAGTAACTCGGGCCCTTAACTTGGCCAATAATCATTGCCATTTGTTCAGAGTTAAGTGATTGGATAGACTTACCAAAGTAGAAATCTGCCGCTAAGCCAAAGCCATAAATACCATTCGCATAATGTTGCCCTAGGTACACTTCATTAATATAGGCCTCTAACAGCTGATCTTTACTGTATCGATACTCCAAAATGAGCGCCATGATAGCTTCATTTGCTTTACGCCATAAGGTTTTATCTCTGGTTAAGAACATATTTTTAACCAGTTGCTGTGTTAAGGTGCTGCCACCTTGCACCGTCCGACCTGCTCTTAAATTCTGGTAAAGTGCCCGTAAAATACCGAATGGAGAAACACCATAATGAAAATAAAAATCTCGATCTTCGATAAGTAATAAGGTGTCCAACAACTTTTCCGGCACGGATTGTAAAGACACTAAAACGCGATCTTCTTTGCTTTCAGGTAGAATTCTATCCAATAGCAACGGCTCTAATCGTAACTGCGAAACATGTTCATTACCGCGATACAAAGCACGTACTTTACCGTTAGCAAGGTCAATAGTAATTTTTTGCGCGGCTTCAATACCATCACCAAAGTCAAAAGCACGGCGATAAATAATTGCGCGATTTGTGGATAAAGCAAACTCACCTGGGCGTTGAGCATCGGTTACTTTTTTATAACGATTGGCGATTAAAGCTTGTTTTAAATTGCTCAGTGATAACTGGCTACCAATAGTATATTCTTCAATAGCACCGTACACCTGCACAGGTACTTGCCAGCGTTGCCCCTCAAACTTATCACGCACCTTACCATCAAGATAAATACTGTAAATAAACAGGATAAACATTAATAAAACGGTTATTTTAACCGTAAACCAAAGTGACCAACGCAACAGTCTTTTTACGCGACTATCGGCGACTTCCTCAAGTACTTTTGCTTTTTTAGCCTGTTTAGGCTGAGTTTTTCGAGTTTTTTTTGCTGGTGTTTGAGAAGTTTTATTTGCCGCCATCTTTGATTAAATTGCCTCTAAGCTACATGGAAAATCGTAATAAAAAACGAGCTAACACTATATCACTAATGATATCTTTTAATGGCTAAAATTAACCAAAAACATCACAAGCCACAAGCATAGTGAGAAATTTAACGATATAATTCAGGCTTTATTTTAGCTCATACCAACAGAACTAATAACTTGCTTACTTTGCGAGACTAAATTAATTTACTTGGTATCAATCTCCATAGGTTCTTTATGTCAGCTTTTAACATGTTAGTGGTACTTGGTTCAACAGCATCAGGTAAAACCAAACTGGCAGTCGCATTGGCCCAAATGCTAAATGGTGAAATTATTTCAGCTGACTCTCGGCAAGTTTACCGTGGTTTAGACATTGGTAGCGGTAAAGATCTAGATGAATACCAAGATATTAAACATCACTTAATTGATATTGTAGATCCTGGCTATGAATATAATATTTTCGACTTTCAACAAAACGTCATCGACGCCTACCAAGAAATCACAAATAAAAATAAGCTGGCTATTATGGCTGGCGGCTCAGCACTTTATGTTGACTCTATACTCAAAGGCTATCGACTCATTGAAGTGCCAGAGAACATAGCGCTTAGAGCTTCATTAGCAACGCTTTCTCATGACGACTTAGTCAATAAATTACAACAACTTAAGCCAAATTTGCATAATACCACCGATCTTATCGATCGTGATCGACTCGTGCGCGCAATTGAAATAGCACAAGGCGAACATGATGCTCAAGGTAGTCATAATGATTTCCCCGACTTAAAACCACTGATATTTGCTATAAGGTGGCCAAGAGAGGTTATTCGCCAACGTATTACTGAACGTTTAAAGGTTCGAATGGAACAGGGACTCATTGAAGAAGTAGCGCAACTACATGCACAAGATGTTAGCTGGGAAACCTTATATTTTTATGGCTTAGAATATCGTTTTATAGCCCAACACTTACAGGGCCAACTAAGTAAAAACGATTGTTTTCAGAAACTCAATTCAGCCATTCATCAATTCTCGAAAAAACAAGATACGTGGCTACGTAGATTAGAACGTAATGGGACGAACATACATTGGCTAGATGGTGATAAGGATGTGCTTGCCCAAGCAGTGAAAATAGTCGCTAATTATAGTAAATCAGCTTAACTGCTGCACGGTGTAAAATTTAAAAAACTTAATATTGGCTAAGCACTTTCATCATGCTACTTCTTTGATAGTTATTTACTTTGAGCTTAACTAGGCCGTTAGTGTTATTGCTATCTTCACCTGAAAACAGCAATATATAATCCATCACCTCAATAGAAAGCTGAGTTATACACTAATCTACTTTTATTATTTTGCCACACCACAAGCAATTCTTAAATTGGCATCTTTTGTAGCTAATGCATGAATCATAAATGACCGCCCTTTGATTTCATTAAGAGTTAATTGTGGCGCAAAAAAAGCGACGTCGGCAATAAGTTGCTTATCAAAGACAATATTTGGCAGATCGCCAGCAGGAGAGCCATGGTGTTGGTGTCCCATATAATGGCCTTTCGCCATTCCTCCCGCTACATTTTCACCATCGACAACAACATTATCACACGTGCCTTCTTGATGAACATGAAAGCCATGCTCCCCAGGCGCTAAACCTGACAATATTGGTTTAATAACAATACCTTTTGATAATTCAATAATATCAATACGACCTATCGACTCACCTACACCTTTATGATCAATTTTATGCATAGGAAAAGTAATAGTCGCAGCCTTTGATGCTGCAATGAGCTTTATTAGTTCATTTTGCTCACTTGGAAAGACCCCTTTACTGATAGCAGAATTAGCAAAATTAACCGCCTCACTATTCTTATCTAACGCTAACTTTACCTTGGCTAAGTAATAATCAAAATGGCCATTATTCGTTAATTCATTCTGTATCCCATGCAATGTTTCGAGGGCTTGTTGGTAGTCACCTTGATAAAATGATTTCACGCCTTTGATATATAGCCGATAGGCATCTGATTGTGCATTTTTCTGCCATATTGAAACATCTGCGTTAGAATCAATTTTCAAAGTATTAATTGCTGAGGCTATATTGGCATCATTATGCCCTGGCATTAATGCTAATACCTTTGCATAGTAGGTTAACGCCTGAGCTGACTTACTCTCTTCATCATAAGTAGCTGCAATTCTATAGAGTAAATCAGTATTACTTTCATGGTATCGTTCAGCGGAGAGTAGTGCTTGCAACGAGCCTTTATGCACATTCAATCCGTGCCCTTCTCCATCATGATTCATCTGAGATAACATTAACCAGTATTTTAATTCTTGTGGTGACAATGCTGTCGCTTTCACCATATCAGCAATCGCTAGCTCACTTTTTCCTTCTTGCCATTGCAACACCGAAGACATAAAAAACGCTTTACCGTTATTTGGAAAGCGTTTCTTTAAAGTCTGTAATTGTTGTAATGCTTGTTGCTTGTTTTCTAAAAAAACTAGCAGCGAAACATAGAAAAATTGAATTTTTACTGATTGTGGTGCTTTTAATGCAGATGCTTTAGCTAATTCAATCGCTTCCATATTTTTTTTATTGGCTAACAACGCTTCAACTTTGCTGCTTAAATCTTGTAAAAACTGTCGTTCATTAACAATTTCATTACTCGCATTTTTAATTATATCTGTCGGTGATACATTAATTATATCCGCCAAAGCCGTGTTGCTTAAAAAAATGAGAGTAACGAATAATAGTCTAAAAAAATTCACGTAATGTTCCTTGTTTAGCAATAAAATTATCAATAAAAAAAGGTGGTTTAAAACCACCTTTTTTATATTAACGTTGATTTATTTTTTAATAAACCGACGTCCAAATAATCCTAATGTACCAAGTAACATTATACTTAAAGTTGTTGGTTCAGGCACGTCAACGACTTGAGTTATATCAAATTGAAGCTGACCGTCAAAAGACGTATTACCACTACCACTAACATAACAACAATCGTTAGCACTGACATTAACCAAGTATGATTGTGATGCATCAAAATTAGCAATACTAAAGTCTAAAACAGCACTATAGCGAGCTGCATCACTAGTATCATTGACAAAGTGGGTATTTATTTGCCCAACCCCAAAGCCTGCCGTCTCAATAGCATTTAAGTCGGTTATACCATCAAATAAAATGGTAAAATTACCTGGGTTAGACAATGAGCCTGTGCCTGTTGCTAATGAGGCTGAAATAGATGCGCCATAGGTAGTGTCCCATGAACTGCCTCTCCACATCCAACCATCAGCACCAAAATACTCTTGATATAGAACACTAAAATTACCGGTGCCATCACTACTAACTAATGTAATGTTAATGCCTAGTTGATCAATATGTGCCGCATTTGCTGAAATATTTAAGCCAAACAGCATAAATAGACCTAAAATAATTTTTTTCATACTTACTTCCTTTTATTGCTCAATTTAATCATTATTTTCACTAAAATATGCAAAAATCAAACCAATAAATAAAAGCAATATAAAAACAGTCACTTAAAAATCATCATTAATAATACCCCAAAAGTATGTAAAAGTATTTGACACTAAATCACAATTATAAGCTTATGTATTTATAATGAATAAATCTCCTTCAGCCATTAATCCCTTGCTAAATGGTAATAAATATGACTTTATCCAATCCATGAAAGTAATTGCGTAATCGAATCAGTGAATCGTTAGGTTTTAAGACAAGGAAGATGAACACTCATTGCATCTCCCATGAATATCGGTAACTTTCTTGAGTTAATTAAGCAAACATTACCCAAGAGGTTATGTTTGCTAAGGAAGGCTTTAAGTTAATATACTAGAAAAAACCTAACGGATTCACATCATAGCTCACCAATAAGTTTTTAGTTTGCTGGTAATGCTCTAACGCCATTTTGTGTGTTTCACGGCCAACACCTGACTTTTTATAGCCACCGAATGCCGCATGTGCTGGATACATATGATAACAGTTAGTCCACACCCGTCCGGCTTGTATTTTGCGCCCCATACGATAGGCTAAATTCATATCGCGTGTCCACACACCAGCGCCTAAACCAAACTCAGAGCTATTGGCCAACTCAAGTACTTGCGCCTCATCTTTAAAAGTTGAAAGCGAGATCACCGGGCCAAAAATTTCTTCTTGGAATACTCGCATATCATTGGTGCCTTTCAATAACGTCGGCTGAATGTAGAAGCCATTTTTATGCTCCCCTGCCAGTGTTTCAATTTCACCGCCAAGTAACACTTCAGCCCCCTCATCACGACCAATAGCGATATAACGCATTATTTTATCAAATTGCTCTTGAGAAGCTTGTGCGCCTACCATAGTTTCAGTATCTAATGGATTACCACGCTTAATTGCTTTAGAGCGTTCAATCACTTTTTCGATGAATTGAGGGTAGATATCTTCATGAACGAATACTCGTGATGGGCAGGTACAAACTTCACCTTGGTTAAAATACGCTAATACCATCCCCTCAATGCACTTACTCAGGTACTCATCTTCATGATCCATAACATCTTTAAAGAATATATTCGGTGACTTACCGCCTAGCTCAACGGTTGAAGGAATAATATTTTCAGCTGCGCATTTTAAAATATGCGAGCCTACCGGTGTTGACCCCGTAAACGCTATTTTAGCAATACGTTTACTCGTTGCTAGCGCTTGGCCTGCTTCTTTACCAAAGCCATTAACAATATTTAATACGCCTGCAGGCAATAAATCACCTATCAGCTCAGCTAACACTAAAATTGATGCTGGCGTTTGCTCTGCTGGTTTGAGTATCACACAATTACCTGCAGCTAATGCTGGTGCAAGTTTCCAAGCGGCCATTAAGATTGGGAAATTCCACGGAATAATTTGCCCAACCACTCCTAAAGGCTCATGAAATTGATAGGAAACGGTATTTTCATCAATATCACCAATCGATCCCTCTTGCGAGCGCAAACAACCAGCAAAGTATCTAAAATGATCAGCCGCTAGAGGAATATCAGCAGCTAAGGTTTCTCGTACGGCTTTACCATTATCCCAAGTTTCAGCTACTGACAAATAAGTTAAGTTCTGCTCAATACGATCCGCAATTTTCAATAAAATATTTGAACGGTCAGTAACTGATGTTGTACCCCACGCGTCTTTAACTTGATGGGCTGCGTCTAGCGCCAGCTCAATATCTTTATGGTTGGAGCGTGGTATTTGACAAAATACCTGACCATTTACCGGGCTAATATTATCAAAATACTGACCATCACATGGCTCAAGCCACTGACCACCAATATAGTTTCCATAGCGTGATTTAAAATTAATAACTGCGTCTTCTGTCCCCGGTGCTGCATATATCATATGACTTTCCTTTTGTTGTATTTATAATCATTTCTGATTACCTTAGTCATGTTGAAAATTTAAACTATGCTATTAATTCAAAAAAGTTGACTGCCAGTACTAATATAAAATAAAGATAAAAATAGGGGCGAGATGATGATTAAGGAAACGCTAGCAACACAACGTAAAAACCCAAAAGTGTTAGTTGAAAATAAAATCAGCTTTGCAGGTCCTGATACTGAACTGAGTATTTATGATACTTTTGAACAGGCACAGCGTGTTCAGTTGGCATCTGATCAACTGCTATTTTGCGGTATGGTGTCAGGTAAAAAAGTAATGCATGATGATTATGCTAGCTATGAAAGCGAATTCCTTCCGCATGAATCTTTTGTTATGGCCCCCAACCACCACGTTGAAATTGACTTTCCGGACGCCCAAATAGATCAGCCAACAACCTGCTTAGCTATTGAAATATCCCTTGAGCGGATCGGTAAAATAGTTAACCACATTGAGCAACAGGCACCATTAGATAAAAGCTATGGTCAATGGCAATACCATCATCACTTAGTACATACTCATCATAACGCTCAAACGCAAGACTTACTGAATCGCATCGTACAAATTTATACTGAAAATCATCAAGATCGAAACTACATGATTGATTTGGCAATATCTGAATTAACTATTCGTTTACTGCGTCACCAGACACGTGATTTAATTATTGCTTATAGTGAGCAAACGCCTGATCACAACGGTTTAAATGCCGCAGTTAATTATATAAACCAGAACTTAGCAGCAAACTTGAACATAGATGAGTTATGTAAGTTAGCCTGCATGAGCCGCACGAAGTTCTTTCAGCAATTTAGAGTGCACTTAGGCTGTACACCTGGCGTTTACCAACAACAAACTCGCTTAAAAAAAGCGGCAATGATGATAAAACAAGGCCAGCAAATCACCCGTGTTTGTTTTGAGTTAGGCTATAATAATCCGAGTCATTTTAGTCGCTGCTTCAAACAATTTTTTAACCTTAGCCCTAGTACTTTTAAGCGCCACCACTTAAGCAGTTAAACAGCAACGTTTATGCTTTGATATGACGCTTGGTTTTCCTAGTTGCTTGTGCATTAGCTGGGTCATCAGGCCAAAAATGTTTGGGGTATTGTGCCTTCATATCCTTTTGCACTTCACGATAACTGCCTTGCCAAAAAGCCACCAAATCTTGGGTCACTTGAATGGGGCGTTTAGCCGGCGATAGAATTTCAATAATCAAGGGCACGGCAGTATTACTTGCTTTATCACCAACCGCTGGCGTTTCAGTTACTCCGTATAGCTCTTGCATAGGTAAAGATACAACTGGGGCTTGCTCTAAACTATAGCGAATAAGGCATTTTCGCCCTGTTGGGCCGATAAAAAAAGTTGGTGCTATTTTTTTAAACGCTTGCTGTTGTTGATAACTTAATTGATTTAATAATAATGCAGAAAAATCAACTTTATCAAGTTGGGCTTTCGTTGTGATATCGGTTAAGTAAGGTCCTAACCATTGCTCTAGATTAGCTAATAAAACCGCGTCATTTACTTCAGGAAATAGTAAGTGCCTTTGCGTACTCGTTAGCCAGCGCCAACGTAACAATAATTGTTCGCTACTATCATCAAATTTTAGCCACTGCAGACCTTTCTTACGTATTTGCTGACACCAACAGGCAATTAACAATTCTTCGGCTATTTTTTCTGAGCTATTTTCTTCTTTAACAACTAAAGCTCCAAGCATTTGATGCTGGGCGAAAATGACGCGGTTAAGTTGTTGATCAAATTTCAAATGTGTTTTGCTTTGTGTTTTAACTACCCCCCAAGCCATTGCTTGTGATAAATCAAACTCTGCTGCCAACGCTATGGCTAAAGTATGTCGGCGCTGAAATAACTGTGCAGCAATAATGAATGTCTTGTTCGCCAAGGCGTCCGACTCACTCATAAGCACACCTTTACCATAAGCCGTTAAGTAATCACCTTGGTTATTTCTTTGTTTCGCTATGCGCTCTGGGTAAGCGTGCAGTAATATTAAACCACAATGCTGTATTGGTAATTCATTAACAGTTATACAAAGACTAGAGCTCAACTTAGCTTGCGGCGACGTTTGCTTAGCATTCTTAATGATGACTTGGTTATTCGCTAAACGAAAAAATCGCTGTGCTTGCACAATAATACGTTGATGATGTGATTTTTTCGGTTGTTGGCAAAGTAGCATAACTCGGTGAGCAATATCACAATCATCTGCACGTTGTTGTGCATTAAAAATATCACGCTCTTCTAATAGAGCCGCCAGTAAACAAGCCAAAGATAATAAATGCAAAATTTCTTGCTGCTGCTCTAAATGCTGCGCCCTTAACAGCATTTTGGCAAACCTCGGATGACAGGGGAAAACGGCCGCTTTTTTACCATCTGGTGTTAATTGTTTTTGTTTTGTCAGTAAATCTAGTTCAATTAATTCTTGCCAAGCGAGCTGTTCACGTTTGCTATCAGGCATTTCAATCATGGGAAGTTGACTGCAATCACTAGCTCCCCACCTTGCTAACTCTAACAACATAGGCAATAAATCCGCCTGCTGTACCTCACTCGTACTTTGTTCACTCCTGCGTTCAAAATCATCTTTACTAAATAAGCGTAGACAATGACCGGCTTGTAAGCGCCCAGCCCGTCCGGCACGTTGAATGGCAGAAGCTTTCGCAATACTGCGCTGGGTCAGCTTATTACTGAGAGTTTGCATGTCATAAATCGCGACATTTTCTAAACCTGTATCAATAACAAGATTAACACCTTCAATGGTCAAACTTGTTTCAGCAATATTTGTCGCAAGCACTAATTTATTTTTACCATTTGTTGCAGGTGCAATAGCCTGTTGCTGTTGAGCAAGTGCTAAATCACCATAAAGCGGACAAAGCAACATTGATTCAGGCATAAAACTCGGCAATTGCTCCGCTAAATAGCGAATATCACCGGTTCCCGGTAGAAAAACCAATATTGAGCCTTGATGTGAATTAACGATTGATTTTAATACACTCAGCGCATGCTCTCGCCATAGCCTAGCCTGCGTTGGTGCTTGATAGCTGATCTCAACCGGATAGCTTCGCCCTTTACTTTCTAGGCAAATAGCATCGGGCAACTTTTGTATTATGCTTTCAGTAGCCAATGTTGCCGACATCAGCAAAACCTTTAAATCATCACGTAAACCTAATTGCACGTCGCGCGTTAAAGCAAAAGCTAAATCAGCATTAAGTGAACGTTCATGAAATTCATCGAACACCACTAAGCCACAACCAGCTAGCTCGGCATCGTGCTGAATTATCTGAGTTAAAATTCCTTCGGTGATCACTTCCAAACGGGTATTTTTCGACACTTTACTTTCATTACGTAAGCGGTAACCGACGGTCTCACCAACAGGTTCGCCAAGCTGCATCGCAAGGTAACAAGCAATATTCTTCGCGGCAATTCGCCGTGGTTGCAATAGGTATATTTTTTTCCCAGATAAACAAGCTAAGTCTAATAACCATAAAGGCAAGCACGTTGACTTACCGGCCCCAGGTGGTGCAGTTAACAGTATTGTTTGATGTAAGTTGAGAGTATTGATGACATCATCTTTTATCTCATCAATAGGAAGTTGCTTGGCCGATAGTGTCATAAATTATAAAGCGTTATATTAAGTGTAACTATTTTATGAATGTCATATTATCATAACAATGCCATGATAATTATCGCTAATAATAGCTGTGTATAGCCAAAGGCGAATCCACCAGCTTGTGCCAGAGTAACTGATAACTGAACAGTGCTGCAATGATGCTATTTAAAGTGCAACAATGAAAAAAAGAATGTTTATAGCCTTAGATATATCTAACGATGATAAATTTAAAGTAGCGCAATGGCGTGACCAGCATTTGCCTTTGGCATTCAAAGCCATACCTGCTGAAAATTTTCATATTACCTTAGTATTTCTTGGACTCATAGATAACTCACAACAAACCGATATAACACAGTCGATTAACCAGCAACGCGATAGTATTCGAACATTGTTAGCGCCCGTTTTACAAGCGCATAAAACCCTGTCAATCGGGCTGTCGGAGATAGGCTACTTTAAAGCTGCAAAAGTGCTGCATGTTATGCCGTCAGTTTGTCCTGAATGGTTAATACGGTTAAATGCAACTATTGTTGCATCTTGCCATGAAAGTGCAATAGCGATAGAAAACAGAGCTTACCAACCTCACTTAAGCCTTTATCGTAAAGCGAAGTTTGATTCTTCTGAGGCCTTATCAACACGACAAAAAAACACCATTGTGCAAAACATTTGCATTAATAGCTTTAGCTTATATCACTCATATTCCACTGACTTTGGTGTCGTTTATCAAGCCGTTAAAACGTGGAAAATAAACTAAAATTGGACTTTATTAAAATACATGCTTACTTGGCAAAAGCACAAAATACTGCTATCAATACTACTCAGTGTTAAATGGAGTTGAGCAATGGAGAGGATTGTAAAAGAAAATTATTCGATAACATCGCAATCTAATATTTTGCAAGTCGAAGTTTTTGGCCCTTTTAATGGTCAGGTCACCGAAAAATACATAGAAGATATGTATGGTGCCTGCGAACAATTCTCTGGTGAACCTTGGGGTTTATTAATCTCATTTTACGGTAATAGTGTGTTTTCGCCGGAAGCTGAAGAAGCATTAATAAAGGTCAATAAGTACCGCGTTAAACATGGGCTAATTGCGAATGCAAGTGTGTTAATTGATAGCAACACCGCCGATATTCAACAGCTGCAACTTAGAAGAATTTATCAAGCATGTAATATTACTTTTTATGTTTTTAGCGATATTAGTAATGCGCAATCTTGGTTAGAGCAGTTTTTACAACAAACACCGGATGACTAACTTGCTTGGTAACATTAACTAAAAAAGCTGAGACAATCTCAGCTTTTTTAGTTACCAATGCTTAACCTGCATTAGCGAATTTTATAGACTTACACTGACTTAAACTCAACAAAGTCAACGCGCTTTAACATTAGTCATCAGCGCAACTAGATTAATGCTGAGAAATTAAATCAGCAATAGTAGCAATACCTAAGCCTGTTGCACCTGCAGCCCATAAGCTAGAATCATCAGCATTGTATGCGGCAGCTAAATCAAAATGTAACCAACCGGCTCCTTCATTACCGACAAAGCGTGATAAGAACCCAGCGGCATTGCTTGCACCACCTGCACCACCACCTTTTTGTGTGCGGCTATTGGCGGTATCAGCAAATACCGATGGACATTTATCCTGATGCCAAGGCTCTAGAGGAAATTGCCAAATAGCTTCGTCTGTCGCGCTTGCTGATGCTTGAGCTTTTGCTGCCGCTTCATTATCTAATGCAAATAGTGCTGAATAATCACCACCTGTCGCCATCACAGCAGCGCCTGTTAAGGTGGCTGCGTCAATGATCATTGGCGCGCCCGTTTCACTTGCTGCCATCAAGCCATCAGCCAGCACTAAGCGGCCTTCAGCATCAGTGTTGGCAACTTCACAAGTAACACCATTTTTATAAGTAATAATATCGCCAAGTTTATACGCGTCATTGCTGATCATATTTTCAGCACAGCATAGGTACAATTTAACGCGTTGATCTAAGCCTTGCTTGATAGCTAATGCTAAAGCACCGGCGACAACAGCAGCACCGCCCATATCACACTTCATATCAAACATGTCGGCGCTACTTTTAATGCTGTAACCGCCACTATCAAAAGTTATACCTTTACCGACTAAACATGCAGCAACTTGCGCATTGGCATCAGTTGTAGGGTTAAAATCAACTTCCAGTAAACAAGGTTGGTTAACACTACCTTTACCAACGTTATATATGCCCATCAATTGTTGTTCTAGCAACTCTTCACCTTGTATAAGGCGAGTAGTAACATGTGCAGGAGCAAGGTTAGTAATATAATCAGTTGTCAGCTCAGCAAGCTTCAATGGATATAATTCAGCAGGTGTTTGATTCGTTAAATCACGGCTCCAAGCATAAACCGCTAGTTTATTATTTAAGCGTTCAATTAACGCTGGCTCACCACAAAAACTGATATTTTCTAGTTTATCAACGCAGCTAAAGCCAAGCGCAAAAGCCCATTGGCTAGCTTCATCCCAACCATCGCCGCTCAGCAAAGCATGTTCAATATCTAGTTTTTCTATTTTACGCGCTGCCATTTGAATTTTTCGTAATCGATAAGTCGCGTCTTGAGGTAAGTAAATAGCAATACTGTCAGTTGCAATTTGGATGGTTTTTCCTTGCTGCCAACCTTGTGCATGGTTATTTGTTGTCAATGTTATTGATACTGGAGCAGAATTAGCTGTTGTCATGTTCTCACCTTTACATTTAATTTAAGCTAATAGTTTACACTATGCCGGCAAATAATTAACCTATAGCTATGATTTATCAACTACTATTTATATGAACTTTATACTAGCGCCAAGCACGCTCATCAAACGTTATAAGCGCTTTCTTGCTGACGTCATAATTGAAGATGAGCAACATGTTAAAACAGAAATAACCATGCATTGTGCTAATACTGGCGCTATGACCGGATGCGCTGAGCCCGGAGATACTGTCTGGTATAGTACTTCTAACAATTTAAAGCGTAAATACCCTAACAGTTGGGAGCTCACTTACACACAAGCGCAGCATTGGATTTGTGTTAATACTATACGGGCGAATCAACTCGCCGAGGAAGCTATTGCTCAAGGTTGTATTAAAGAATTTAGCCAACACACCCAACTAAGAAGAGAAGTAAAATACGGCGATGAAAATAGTAAAATTGATTTTCATCTTTATGACGAGAACAACCGAGAAACCTTTATTGAAGTTAAAAGTGTCACTTTGTTGGATGCCGAGCAAGGTTACTTCCCTGATGCCGTAACTCAGCGCGGGCAAAAACATTTACGTGAATTAATGGCAATGGCTGCACAAGGACATCGAGCCGTACTTTTCTTTGCCGTATTACACTCAGGTATAAATAATGTAAAACCTGCTAGCCATATTGATGCAAAGTATGCAGAGCTACTACTTGAGGCAAGTCAGCAAGGTGTTGAAATAATGGCTTACAAAGCGACATTTTCACAAGAAAATCATCAATTCAAAATAACATTAACAACTAAAGTGCCCGTGCTGCTTTAAACAATAAAAAGCAAATAGAGACGATAAAGATTGACCTTATAGCGAAAAGCTTGTAAAAGAGCTTGCTTATAATTTATTATCGCCTTAGATAACGTTTAGACACAGCAATATTTTTAACATTATCAAGAAATATTATCGATTAAGCCTTGAATTTAATATTAGCAAACACAATATATGTGAAATATTTCAGGTCTAATTAAATTGGCAGTTGCAACCAAGCGATAAAGTTACGAGAAGTAACTACTTTTTATCGATTTAGGTCTAGTAGCATTAGGAGAATTAGCATGCCAACACACAAAACATTAGGTATTTTAGCATTAGCAGGTGTTAACCCTTACGTTGAAAAGCCTAACGAAGAATACATGAACGAAGCACAACTAGAGCATTTTAAGAAAATTCTAGATGCTTGGCGTGTACAACTTCGTCAAGAAGTTGATCGTACCGTAACGCATATGCAGGATGAAGCAGCCAACTTCCCTGATCCGGTTGACCGTGCGGCTCAAGAAGAAGAGTTCAGTCTTGAATTACGTACACGTGACCGTGAACGTAAACTCATCAAGAAAATTGAAAAAACGCTGCAACTTATCGAAGATGACGATTTTGGCTTTTGTAACTCTTGTGGTATTGAAATTGGCATTCGTCGCTTAGAAGCTCGCCCAACGGCTGATCTTTGTATTGAATGTAAAACGCTACAAGAAATTAAAGAACGTCAACTAGCCGGTTAAAAACCGCCTTGTTGGAGTTTATCAAACCTTTGCGACCTGGTAATGCAAGCCATTACCGTGGTCGCTTTGCCCCTTCCCCTTCCGGTTTATTGCACTTCGGTTCTTTGATTGCTGCACTAGCAAGCTATCTCGATGCCAAGCATAATAACGGTCAATGGCTGCTCAGAATCGAAGATATTGATCCTCCTCGAGAGCGAGCAGGCGCCAGTAGTGAAATACTAAACACTTTAGAAAGCTATGGACTACATTGGGACGAAAACGTTCTCTATCAAAGTCAGCAAAGTGAAATATATCGCCAAGTTTTAGCTGAACTAGCCGAGCAAAAACTGAGTTATTATTGTCGTTGCACTCGGGCGCAGATAAAAGCGCAAGGTGGTATCTACCAGGGACAATGTAAAAACCTCACACACCCCGCCAGTAACAGCGCTACTCGTGTTAGTAATACCGTCGGAATTTCACGATATAATGATTTGATCCAAGGCCAAGTTAATTGTAGCCCTGAACTTGCTCATGAAGATTTCATTGTGGTACGCAAAGATGGTCTTTTTGCTTATCAATTAGCGGTCGTTGTTGATGATATTTATCAAGGTATAACCCATGTTATTCGAGGTTGTGATTTACTTGAACCAACGGCAAGGCAATTAAGTTTTTATCAAATTTTACAGCGTAATGCCCCGAAATTTGGCCACTTCCCGCTTGCTGTCAGCAAACCAGGCTTTAAGTTAAGCAAGCAAAATAGCGCACCAGAAATTGATAAAAAAAATCCCGTACCGTCACTTTTTTCGGCCTTAGTGTTTCTTAGTCAGCAACCACCTGATGACTTATTAACTGCAAATGTTAATGAGCTTTTAACTTGGGCAATCAATCACTGGTCAATGGCGCAAGTGCCAAAAGCACGAGAAATCGTTTTATAACACGATGATTACGAATAAACGCCGACTTTTCACATGGTTTGCATTCTCTTTTCTCTTACACTGTTATATCATTGCGCGAGAAATTTAACGAAAAATTAGGGTCCAACATTATCAAAAGCGTGATCAATTTGTGTAAAAAAGTACTCGGAAAAGCACGAAAAAAAAACTCTACTCTGCCATCATTTGAACAGCCTAAAATACTTTCTCGTGATCAGCACCCTGTATCTAGAAAACACATCAGTCATAATGCTTTAAAAGTATTGTATCGCTTGAACAAAGGAGGCTATGACGCCTACTTAGTTGGCGGTGGTGTTCGTGATATCTTATTAGGCTTAGAGCCGAAAGATTTTGATATTGCCACCAATGCGACTCCTGAACAGATTAAAGCTTTATTCAGAAATTGCCGACTGATCGGCCGCCGCTTTCGCTTAGCTCATATTGTTTTTGGTCGTGAAATTATTGAAGTTGCCACTTTTAGGGGCCATCACGACAACAACGAAGAAAATGGCTGTCAAAAAATATCCAAGCAAAGTGAAGATGGCATGCTACTGCGCGATAATATTTATGGCAGTATTGAAGAAGACGCTGAGCGCCGTGATTTCACCATCAACGCACTTTACTATTCAGCTAAAGACTTTAAAGTTTATGATTTTGCTAATGGTGTTGCAGACGTATATGCCAAGCAAATTCGCCTAATTGGTGATCCTGAAACACGCTACCGTGAAGATCCGGTGCGAATGTTACGTGCAATCCGTTTCGCTACTAAATTAGATATGGAAATTCACGCCGACTCCAAAGCCCCAATAAAGTCGCTTGCGCCTTTAATGGCTAACATTCCACCTGCACGTATGTTTGAAGAATTTTTAAAATTATTTATGTCTGGTAAAGCAGTAGAAAATTTTCAGCTATTGCGTGATTACAGCTTATTTCAATATTTCTTCCCTGCCGTAGATCAACAACTTAATCAGCAATCTCATCCCTATTTAGCTGATTTTATTTGTTTAGCAATGAAAAATACCGATCACCGTGTTAATAATGTTCAACGCGTTACGCCGGCATTCTTATTTGCCGCTATGCTTTGGTATCCAATGCAAGAACAAATACAACGTTTAAACAGTGAAGCACAACTGACACCACAAGACGCATTTTTCGGGGCATTGAGTGAAATAATGTCAGAGCAACAGCGTAGCATCGCCATCCCTAAGCGTTTTCAAGCGGTAATGAAAGACATCTGGATTTTACAAGAAAAGTTAGTACGTCGAGATGGTAAGCGCGCCTTTAAAGCACTAGAGCATCCTAAATTTAGAGCTGGATATGACTTCTTAATATTGCGTGCTGAAATTGAATGCGCTAAAAATAGCCAATCAGAGCAAGCTACAGCATTGCAAGAACTTGCCAAATGGTGGGGAGATTTCCAAGCATGTAACGCAGATACACAGCAAGTAATGATAAAAAGTATCGCGCCAAGCAGAAATGGTCCACGTCGTACCACACGTAAGCGAAGAAAGCCGCGTGTGCAAAACACAAGTAGTGACGCATAATGGCACTAGCCTATATAGGCTTAGGCAGTAATTTAGCTGATCCGCAAGCCCAAATCATAGCGGCATTAAAGCAGTTAGCACAGCTTGAGCATTGCTTGATTAGTGATGCTTCTTCTTTATACTTTAGCCGACCTATGGGGCCGCAAGATCAGCCTGATTACATGAATGCTGTGGTGGCAATAGAAACAAGCTTAAGCCCTATTGAGTTGCTCGATCAGCTGCAAAGTATTGAAAATAAGGCCGGACGAATACGTAAAGACAATCGCTGGGGTGCACGGATATTAGATTTAGACATACTCTTGTATGATCAACAAGTGATAAATACCGAGCGTTTAACTGTTCCACATTATGGTTTAAAACTTCGCGAGTTTGTTTTATTACCTTTGGCCGAAATAGCAAATGAGCTGATTTTACCTGACGGCGATAGTGTTAAAATTCTTGCTCAGCAAATTGAAAAAAATGGACTAAAAGTTCATAGTAAATTACGTTAGTATAATAACTCTAAAATTAGCAACGATTAACGCTGCATCATAAAAATGGAATAAACATGGCTAAAATAACCACCGCCACTTTACAAAAAATGAAGCATCAAGGTGAAAAAATCACTACGATTACCGCTTATGATGCGAGTTTTGCCAAAATATTCGATCAAGCAGGCATTCATGCAATATTAATCGGTGACTCATTAGGTATGGTATTGCAAGGCCATGATGACACGCTACCCGTTGATATTGAGCATATGGCTTACCATACACAATCAGTAAAACGTGGCGTTGAAAATACCCTAATTATCGCAGATATGCCTTTTATGAGTTATGCCACAACTGAACAAGCTTACGCTAATGCCACTAAATTAATGCAGGCTGGTGCTAGTATCGTTAAATTAGAAGGCGGTGAATGGTTAAAAGGCACAATTAAGGGCTTAGTTGAACGTGGTATTCCTGTTTGTGCGCACTTAGGATTAACACCACAATCAGTTAACGTTTTTGGTGGCTTTAAGGTACAAGGCCGAGATAATGCTAAAGCGCTAGAAATGATTGAAAATGCTAAAGCGCTTGAAGCTGCTGGTGCACAATTATTAGTGTTAGAATGTATTCCAAGCAGCTTAGGTAAAGCCATTACCGAAGCGGTTTCTATTCCCACCATCGGTATTGGCGCAGGCAAAGACACAGATGGACAGATCTTAGTAATGCATGATGCCTTAGGCATTTCATGTAGTTACATGCCAAAGTTTTCACGTAATTTTTTAATCGATACCGGCGATATTAAAAAAGCTATCGAGCTTTATATTGACGAAGTCAGTCAAGGTAATTTCCCCGGTCCTGAGCATATTTTTAAATAACCTAAGTCAATTTTTAAATAAATTAAGCCAATATTTCATTGCTCACTTAACAGGGTTAAGTGCTTTCAACATTGAGTAAAAAGTAGAATACTGATGCAAACAATTGAAGAAATTTCGACTTTACGTAACGAAATTAATCTTTGGCGCCAACAAGGTTTCAAAATTGCCTTCGTGCCAACAATGGGTAACTTACACCAAGGGCATATAGCCTTGGTAGAAAAAGCCAAACAAACGGCTGATAAAGTAGTGGTTAGTATTTTTGTTAACCCAATGCAGTTTGGTATGAATGAAGATATTGATAACTACCCTCGCACTATGGCGGCAGATCAAGAAAAACTCTTAGCCGGTGGTTGCGATTTACTCTTTATCCCCACACCTGCCACTATTTACCCTAAAGGCTTAGACAAGCAAAGCTATGTTGAAGTACCAAATGTCTCTGATGGCTATTGTGGTGAAAGTCGCCCAGGACATTTTCGTGGCGTAGCAACCGTTGTTTGTAAACTATTCAATATCGTGCAGCCAGACATTGCTTGCTTTGGCTTAAAAGATTATCAGCAAGTACAAGTTATTCAAACTATGGTGGAAGACTTATCAATGCCGATTGAGATCATGCCAGTAGAAACCGTTCGAGAGGCATCTGGTTTGGCATTAAGCTCACGCAATAGCTATTTAAGCTCAGAAGAAAAGAAAATAGCACCGGCGCTAAGTCAAAATATTCAGTGGCTAGCAAAAGCGATTCAAAATGATAATGATTTTATTGGTTTAGCTAAAAAGGCCGCTAATTATATTGACAATGCCGGTATGAAAACAGATTACATTCATATTTGTCATGCCCGCACTTTACAGCCCGCAAGTGAGGACGATAAGGAGTTGGTTATTCTTGCCGCCGCTCATTGTGGTAAAGCAAGGTTAATTGATAATCTACGCATCAGCCTAGCTTAAACGTTTATTATTGTTGGTGATTGTTGCCAGCTAGCAACAAAAAAGCGACTCATCTCGTAGAACTTTTACTTCTAGTGATCGTCGCTTTTTTATTGATACGCTCAGTTACGTTATAATTTAGCCGTAACAGCACATTCGGTATATTACGGTTTTGCCATAGATAATAATTTAGGTAAGAAGGTTTCACTCTCCAACGCTAGTTGCATTTGCTCAGCTAAGACATCTTGTAAAATCGTTTTTGACGTTAACGGATTCGCTAATACCACACGAAAAACTAAGGTTTTACGTCCTTGATACCTTTTCACTTCTATACGCGTGCGTGACACAAAAGACTTACCATTCTCACGTTGACGTTTTTGAATAAATTTAGTGAGTTTGTCCAACAGTACATTTATCACTTCTTGCTGTTCATTATCAGCATTAGCTAACAAAGCTTGCACACTTGCTGGGTTATAACGATAAGTCAGCAAACATAACTCAGGCTCAGTGATCAATTCAAAATCTGCATGTTGATTAATCAACTCAGCAAAATAATGCGCTTTTTCAATACTACTATTAATCAACATTTCGTAACCAGGGCGACTAATCACATGTAATGCTGCATAAACCAGCATTGCCATGCCTGGACGAGAGCCTTCTAAAGTATGACTACCTAAATCTTTCGAGCCCTTACGCAAAATATATTCTGCATGGTGCTCAATAGCGGCAACAGATGCCGGATTCTTAAAAACTACTAAGCCAGCCCCCATAGGCACATACATTTGTTTGTGTGCATCTATAGTAACTGAATCTGCTAGCTCAATGCCTTTAAGCATTGGGCGGTATTTTTTCGAGAGTAAGGTTGCTCCGCCCCACGCAGCATCCACATGAAAGTGTGCTCCGTAATGCTGGGCAATGTCAGCCATTTGTTCAAGCGGATCAATGTTACCGGTTTCAGTGGTACCGGCAACGCCAACAATACTTAATACACGAATATTATCGTCAGCTAATTGTTGGCATTTTGCCTTTAGTAATTGGCAATCGATTTTATTATTTTCATCGGTTGGAATGGCAATAACACTGTCTTGCCCTATGCCTAATACATCAGCAGATTTTTTCAGTGAGTAATGACCACGTGCGGATACTAAAATAGCTAACCCATCATACTGGTAATGCTTAAGTGCTTTATATAAGCCCTCACGAGCTACGCCTTTGAATTCACCATCCGGCTTTAACAAGTTATTACGAGCCACCCAAAGTGCCGTTAAATTGGCGATGGTGCCGCCTGAACAAAATGCCCCTAAAGAATGGTTAGCGCTATGCATCCATTGTTGATAGAAAGGTTCATCATCTTGATAAACCAAACGGTGCATCATGCCTAAAACTTGGCGTTCCATCGGAGTAAACGCTTTAGAGGTTTCAATTTTTACTAAGTTCTGATTTAGACCAACCATCAACTTTGACAGCGGTAAAATAAAATAGGGTAATGCTGAGGTCATATGACCTATAAAGTTTGGGCTAGAAGTGTGCACTGACTGAGAGACCAGCTTATCAAGTAAGTGGTGCATGTGATCTGAAACAAAAGCCGGCTCTTCAGGGATCAAGGAATTAGCAAAATCTTTTTCGATTTCGCTTAATGCTTGCTCTGTGGCTGCGATATGCGCACCAAGAAAGCCTGCTAAGTTTTGTGATATCTCATTCTCTATTCGGCCTAATGTGGAATCAGGTGCAACAGGAATGGTAAAAATGCGATGTAAAGACTCTTCAGATACTTTTGCCGCGCGTTTACTCAGCGTCATACTTACTTCACTATTCACGACTTGCCTAAGCAAGTTGATTTATACAAGTGCGGCACTGTAATAAAAAATGAGCCAAATGTCTCGTTATTTCCACTAAAGTTGAGCTTTTACACAAATTTTAACGGAAAGTTAACTTAATTTAACCAAGTAACGTTGCGGCATAAACTAAACCAAGTTCAATAATTGCTAAGCTGCTTAATGCCATCATAAGTACTGTTTTTTTAATATTGTTAGTCATGTTATTCATCCTAAATTACAATTAATGTACTTAGGTTATATCAACTTTCAAGCCAAAATCACAAGCGACTGAAATATAATAAAAAATAGCATTATACCTTATTTTACAATGTTACCAGCTTGTAAAAAAAAGCTAAATAATTGTTGATTTAGCCAATTTTTTGTATTTATACAAATTTAACCAATCTGTCCATGTAAGCAACTGTGCAACCATTATTTAATGATATGAAGCTGCCAACATTGCTGGCCACTGGCATGAAACTTTGCCTCAAACGGTGTTAATGGCTGAGTAACATTTACCGTTGATATTTCGCCTTTAAAAGCTAAAACATCTGCCGCCAACTGAAACTCTTCTAAATAAAGTAGCCAATTACTACGTAAAATAATTTCTTGCCCAACGGCAATAATTTGTGGAAAAACCGCACTGCCGTGCCAGCGCCTTTGTATATGCTTAGCTTTAGGCCAAGGGTTAGGGTATAAAATATAATGCTTAGTTACCTGCCAGTTAGCAGCAACGACAAGGCGATAAAAATCATTTAAGTCAGCACGCACTAAGTAATAATTTTCTACTTTGCCTTTACCATTCTCATGCTCAACTTCATCAACATTACGGTTAATTCTATGCGCTGATTTATCTACCCCTATCACTAACGCCGTTGGATTTTGTTTTGCTAATAACCGAGTACTTTGGCCGACACCACAACATGAATCTAAAATAATATCGCCCGCAAACGCCTGGACAATAGCATTAATCTCATCAAAGGCTTGTTGAGTATGCGCTTGTATCGGTTTTTGCGACGGATGTGCCACATGCTTCTTAACAATTTCAACCAGCTTTTCATGTACACCCGGTTGATTAGTGACAATCGCTTTCGAATCGCCTGTAACTTCTGTCTCGGTCATTACCTTTTACCCATTTACTTATTTACCTAGAAATTTCACTACAAAACGATTTAGCTTCTTAAGCCGATACCTTTCGTAATCAACACCATAGCTATGGTATATAAACTCACAATAAAAACGCCTAACACCGCAAATGACAGGGTTAAACTCACGTCAGATATACCTAAAAATCCGTATCTAAAAGCATTAACCATATAAACAATAGGATTGATTTGCGACACACCTTGCCAAAATTCAGGTAACAAACTAATTGAATAGAAAACGCCACCCAAATAAGTTAATGGCGTCAAAATAAAAGTTGGAATTATTGATATATCATCAAAGCTGCCGGCAAAAATAGCATTAATTAATCCACCTAAAGCAAAGGTAGCAGAAGTCAGAGCGACAGTAGTAATAATGACCCAAATATTATGAATTTGTATATCAACAAAAAACATCGCAACAATGGTGACTATACTACCAACGAGCATTCCTCGCGCCATACCGCCGCCCACATAACCAGCCACAATAACCCAATTTGGCACAGGGGCTACTAGCATTTCTTCAACATTACGTTGCCATTTAGCACTAAAAAATGACGAGGCAACGTTAGAATATGAATTAGTAATAACACTCATCATAATCAAGCCTGGGACAATAAACGACATGTAATCAAAGCCGCCCATTTCACCAATACGTGAACCGATTAATGAGCCAAAAATAACAAAATATAAACTAATCGTAATCGCTGGTGGCACTAATGTTTGTACCCAAATACGCATAAAACGGTGAATTTCTTTATGCAAAATACTTTTCAGTGCAATAATATTTCTCGATGAAACCATAATTTTTTATTCCTTAACTGTGCTATCAACGGGTGCTTGACCACTTCCCACTAAGCTTACAAATAGCTCTTCGAGTCGATTACTCTTATTACGCATGCTCAGCACTTCAAGGCCTTGTTTATTAAGCTCTGTAAAAATAGCATTAATGGTTTGGCTCTTATTTACGTCAACTTCTAAGGTATGATCATCGATAACTCTAGAGCTCAAACTGTCTAACTCTTTCGGTGCACTATTTGGCTTTAAATCAAAAACAAACGTTTCGACATCAAGTTTCGCTAACAACGATTTCATATCGGTATTTTCAACAATAATGCCTGAGTCGATAATGGCAATATTACGACAAAGCATTTCGGCTTCTTCTAAGTAATGCGTGGTTAAAATAATGGTAATGCCCTGCTCATTAAGCTCACGTAAAAAGCCCCACATTGAGCGTCGTAACTCGATATCAACGCCCGCTGTTGGCTCATCAAGAATAAGCATTTTAGGTTCATGCATTAACGCTCTAGCAATCATTAAACGGCGTTTCATACCGCCAGAAAGCATGCGGGCAGCGTCATTTCGCTTTTCCCATAAATCGAGCTGCTTTAAATATTTTTCAGCACGTTGCACTGCAATCTTACGTTCAACCCCATAATAGCCAGCCTGATTGACCAGTATTTTCATCAAGGACTCAAACTGATTAAAATTAAACTCTTGTGGTACTAAACCGATAAAACTTTTTGCGGCTTCAAGCGCTTGATCAATATCATGACCAAAAACAGCAACACTACCCGCAGTTTTATTGACAAGCGATGTAATAATACCAATGGTTGTCGACTTACCCGCACCATTAGGGCCAAGCAAAGCAAAAAAATCTCCCTGCTTAACGGTAAGGTCAATGCCTTTAAGTGCTTGAAAACCACCTTTATAGGTTTTCGTTAATCCTGATATTTCTAGTGCTGGTAGCATAGCGAACCTCAAAAAAATTGCGTGCCTTTAACGTGGGGGCAAGTTAGTTATTTTCAACGTATAGTGCACGTAATAATGTTGAAGCAACAAAAAGTTACGATGAATGCATTTGCCTTAACATTGTATACAATTTAAAGTTAAGAAAAAATTAAGGATAAACAATGTTGATAACTAAGCTATCGCGATGGTGTGCATTAACCGCCATTTCAGTCTCATTAATTGCTTGTCAGAGTACTTCTGAGCCAATACCAACTCAAAGCGTAAACCACATGCCTTTAACCCTTGAACGTATCTATAAAGATGATGAATTTAGCGCCCAATGGCTAGGTCAAATTCGTTGGCTTGCTGATGGTAGTGGTTACACCGCTATTGAAAAGTCTGAAAAAACTAAGATAACAGATAAAAACAGTAACGACGATGCTAAAAAAGCAGAAAGCATTGGCAAAGATATTGTATTCTACGATCCAAATACTTTAGCTCGCCAAGTACTTATTTCTGCAGAGCAACTTATTCCAACCGGTCAAAACCAAGCTTTATCAATCGACAATTATCTTTGGTCAGATGATCGGACGAAGCTACTCATTTATACCAACAGTAAAAAGGTATGGCGTTCAAATAGCCGCGGTGATTACTGGCTTTTAAATATAAAAAATAATCAATTGAGTCAATTAGGTGGTAAGAACGTTAAAGATAGTAGCTTAATGTTTGCCAAGTTTTCACCTGATGGCAGCAAAGTTGCTTACGTAACCGACAATAATATTTATGTTGAAACGCTAGCAAATCATCACATTAAGCAACTTACCTCAGATGCTGGTAACGGTATTATTAATGGTTTGTTCGATTGGGTGTACGAAGAAGAGTTTTCAATTCGAGATGGTTTTCGTTGGAGCCCTAACGGCAAAAGCATTGCCTATTGGCAGCTAGATACCCGCGGCAGCAAAGACTTCATCATGATCAACAACACCGATGAACTTTATCCAACATTAACGAAGTTTCCTTACCCTAAAGTAGGCGAAGAGAATGCCTTAGCAAAAATTGGTATTGTTAATGTCAGCAATGCTAAAACCACTTGGGCCAAGTTACCGAATAATTCGCGTGAAATGTATGTGCCTCGTATGAACTGGTCTGGAAATTCTGAGCAAGTATTAATTCAACACGTTAATCGCAAACAAGACACCAACAAGCTCTACCTTGCCGAGATAAAAAACGGTGATGTTGAGCTGATACTGACCGAACAAGAAGAAAACTTTCTCGACTTTTATGATGACGCTAAATGGCTAGAAAACGGCACTGACTTTATCTGGAAAAGTGAACGCAGCGGTTGGCGTCATATCTACAAAATATCACGCGATGGTAGCAACATAGTAAATTTAACCGATGGCGCTTTTGATATTACCGACGTTAAAGCCATTGATGAAAAAAATGGTTGGATATACTTTATCGCTTCGCCTGATAACGTCGCACAACGTTATTTATACCGCAGTAAGCTTGATGGCACGTTATCGAATCAACGCATAACACCGAATGAATATGCCGGTTCAAACCGCTATCAAATGTCATCTGACGGCCAGTGGGCAATACATTCATTTTCAAGCTTTGCTAAACCAATTCAAAAACAATTAATTAAAGTTACCGAACATCAGGCAAAGCATCAATTAATGACCAATGAAAAGCTTAATAAACAATTAGCTGCACTAGAAAAACCTGAACATGAGTTCTTTCAAGTAACAGCACAAGATGGCGTGGTGCTTGACGGTTACATCATGCGCCCTGCCGATTTTGATGCCAGTAAAAAATACCCCATTATATTTTATGTTTACGGCGAGCCAGCCGGACAAACAGCACAAGATAAATGGCGCGGTAATGCTTACTTATGGGATCAAATGTTAACCGAGCAAGGCTTTATTGTTGCCTCAATTGATAATCGCGGCACGCCTGCACCTAAAGGCAGAGCATGGCGCAAGTCAATTTACGGTGCCGTCGGGATTTTATCATCACGTGATCAAGCAGACGCATTAAAAGCGATGACAGAGCGCTGGTCATATATTGATAGCGACCGTGTCGGCATTTGGGGTCACTCAGGGGGCGGCTCAATGACCTTGAATATGCTATTTCGTTACCCTGAATTATACAAAGTCGGCATATCGTTAGCCCCCGTGGCAGATCAACGCCTGTACGATAGTATTTATCAAGAGCGTTATTCAGGATTACTTAGCGATTACGCCGAAGGCTATGAACAAGGTTCGCCGATCACGCATGCTAAAAACCTACAAGGTAAGTTGTTGCTTATTCATGGTACTGGTGACGACAACGTACACTACCAAGGTACGGAAAGATTAATTAATGAGCTGATAAAACATAACCGTCAATTTGATTTTATGTCATATCCAAATCGCAGCCACGGCATACGTGAAGGTGAAGGTACCACCTTACATCTGAAAACCATGATGACCAATTATTTTAATGAGCATTTAAAGTAAGCTGCTACAACTAACATGCACCGGACAGGTCTGGTGCATATGAAGCTTAGCAATACACTTTATTCACCTAGTGAAAACAATAATGGCATTAATAACGGTATCATTAATGCCATTTTCTAATTAGCTACTACTTGATTTAAGTTAATAAGCCCTGTTAGGGCATTGGTATAGCTTGCTGAAATATCGTGAAGTAAAATCAAGCAAGCTGCTAGTGATCACGCTTATTGTTTTAGTTTTTGGTTATTACAGTGCAAATACACTATGTATATCTTGCCCTTGCTTGATTTTCTCTAAGTCTTGATAGAGCTTAGTTTTATCAATATCTTCAACTAAAACCCTTGAAGCTTGATAGCTACTGATAGAAAAGTCGAACCTACTTATCCTAACAGATTCAATATCTTTTAGGGTCAAGTTTATATTTTCGAGTAAGTAGGGTTTTCTAAAATCAACCAACAATGCAATTCCCTCGTTGAACCAAGTAGGAATATTTAACAAATGATGTAACCAGCCCATTCTAAAGTGGACCTCTGCATGCACATATTCGTGAGCAATAACATCAATGTTTTGTCCTTTGGGGCCAAAAACAATACATTGACCAAGTGGCGTTAGCAAAGCCGTTCCATAAGCGTTTGAACCAAAATTTGCAGCTTCTTCAACATTACTTGCAACGACAACTTTAGGAGCAGAGACCATAGAGCCAAAGGTATTGTTCACCCTAAATTTAGCTAAATTAATAGTAGCAAGTAGCTTTTCTTTTTGGTCAGAAGTGAAAGAGGCGTGAGCAAAAATATTAGGTGAAATTTCCAGATAATTAGAATACTCGATAAACTCACATGCTAAAGCATGCCGCTGAGTGAAGCCACTTAACAACAACATTGCACCAGTAAAATATAATACAGATAATCTAAATTTTGACACTTAACCTCCTTGTAAAACGAACACCTTATGATGAAGCACGTCGTTGTGCATTAGCCGCTATTAAACTTTACTTATTGAACAATGCCTTGCTAGGCAATAGCGCCACAGGCAATAATTATTAACCTCCTCATGTCATGGCAAAATACTCAATGTCACGGGAAACACTCATTAAATCAGTAGCTATGCATAATGCTTGCTTACCCCTATTTAGCGCGCCAATACCTTAAGTATCCAGTCTTGATAATTCGACACCCTAACTTGATAAGCGGTTGTACCATATAAGCCACCCTTAAAGGTAGATATATCACCATGCCCTAATTGCCAACTTGATAAACCGACAAGAAAAGGGCTACCCTCTTGAAATATAACAGAAGCACCACCACTGTCACCTGAACCATGCATGCCTTCAAGTGATAATGCCTCTGCTGGTGGGTTAAAAGTAAATGCTAACCAATTGCCTTCAGCGCTCTCAATAACGTTTTGAAACTTATGCATGACACGAAGTGCTTTAGTATCAAGATCTTCACCAGTTAAGCCATTACCAGTAGCTCCCTTGCCATAAACTGTCATTATTTGGCCTTTCTCACTTTCACCTTGGTAAATACCTATCGGCTCTACACCGCTAACAGCTGAAGTTAATTTAATTAAGGCAATATCACTTCTAGATTTAAAAAAATTCATCAAAGGTGCTAAATCACTTTTAAGTAAGTTGTCACTGGGCTGAACGTAATCAGGATGAATATGAACACTTTCAATTTTATAAGGAGCTGAGCCAACAACGATCTCCTGACCAACATAATCATAAAAAATAGTGTGCGCTACCGTTACAATCCATTGTGCATTAATAAGCACTCCATGACCTTCGTGTGGCATATCTACTAAGTATTCAGGCGTTTTTTCTACCACATAGTTTTCAGCAGGAATATCATGTCTTTTTACAACAGCTTGACTGGAAATTGACAATAAAATAAGTGCTAAAAACAATAAAAATTTCATATGACATCCATCTGCATTAATGGTTAGCGAATACAGTACTATATATCAAGTAATTGTTGACTAAAATTAACAACCTAGGAGTTTTGGCTAAAAGTTACTTTTTGATTAACTTCTCATTAGAGGCGCTGACACCTAAAGCAAGTTGCTCAGTATGTTTTAGCAAACTTATATCGCCTACCTTACCATGTCCGGGAACAACGGTTTCTATACCAGAATATTTATTAATAACCTTTTGGATGGACAAAGGCCAATCTTCCACTGACGCATCTTCTATATTACCTAAACTTTTACTTTGTTTACTTTTTACAAAACAGCCAGCAAATAAAGTATTACTTTGGGGCAGCCAAACCACCACATTGTCTTCTGTATGACCAGCCCCTGGGTAAAATATTTCAATAGTACCGGTGACTAATTCAAAAGTATTACGGGTAATGTCATGACTAGATTGCTCCCTACCCTGGCGCTTAAGCAAATGATTAGTTTTAGGCGTTGCATAGGTTCTTATATTCAAGTGATTAAGCAGCTCTATACCACCACTGGCATCCTCATGAAAATGAGTAACAACAGTGCTTTTCAGCGTCAGTTTTTTTGCTGTTATCCATTTGATTAAAGCTTCAGTATCATTTGACGTCCAAGGAGTATCTATAATATGAGCATTATTACCATCGATAACAACTAAACCTGATGCCCCAACGAGGCCCCAAGGTTTAATGTTTTGATAAGATATATGCTGATAAACATTATCAGTTAATTGAATAATTTTTAGTTGCCCATTCGTTGCTGAGACAACGGCAGAAAATAACAGGAAAACAGTGCAGATATATCTCATATTCGAAGCACCTCTAACACCTCGCTAAGAGGCAATAAAATGGTTGGTTAATATGTTTAAATACAGTAACAAGAGCCACGCAGCATTGCCTTAATTATTTTTACCTCAGCGTTTGTTCCCCAAAAAAAGTTAAGTCGATAACAGTACCCCCCTGTGATAAAAACCGGCGATTTTCTGAGTCAAAGCAGCATGTTCACCTATCTCTTTAGCCATAGGCAATTAAGGTAGCTTCAAAACAAACATATTACACAGGCTGATTGGCGTCGAAATACAGATTAACATTACTGCATCTTGGATTGATTTTACCAAAGAATATCAGCCAATCACTTGCTTTCTATAAAAGCAAAGGAGCTTTAAAATATTAAAATGATATCGATTGAATTTACGCTTTCGCAGGCAAACATCAATCAGCTGATATCGTATGCCACGCAGTTAGAGGTTATTTACATTCATTCACGTACATGGCTACATTCGCGCCATACCGTACATCCTGTACATAAAAAAGCCTGCAAATGCAGGCTTCTTATTAAGTTAGATACAATACCTACCTAAAACTTAAGACTTACCAGCACGTGAGACATATTCACCGGTACGAGTATCAACTTTAACCACGTCACCTATTTGTACAAATAATGGCACACGTACAACAGCACCAGTAACTAGCGTAGCTGGCTTGCCACCCGTACCAGCCGTATCGCCTTTTAGGCCTGGGTCAGTTTCTGTAATTTCTAATTCAACAAAGTTAGGTGGATCGACCGAGATAGGGTTACCATCCCAAAAAGTAATAGTACAAACATCACCTTCAGCTAGCCATTTAGCTACATCGCCAACGGCTTTTTCATCTGCAGCCACTTGCTCAAATGTTTCATTATTCATAAAATGCCAAAATTCGCCATCAGCATATAAATAGCCAAGCTCAGAATCCATTACATCGGCACCTTCAACACTTTCACCTGACTTGTAAGTTTTTTCCAATACCTTACCTGATATCAACTTACGAATTTTAATACGGTTGAATGCTTGCCCTTTACCTGGTTTTACGATTTCATTATCGATAATGTTACAAGGTTCACCATCAATCATTAATTTAAGTCCAGCTTTGAACTGGTTAGTGCTAAAATTAGCCATAATTATTATGCTCGCTCGTTCACGTAGTACACGTAAAGGTTAAAAATTGAATATAGAAATGCCGCAAATAATAACCCAAATCAACGATAAATTGCACACTTCTTGGCAAAAAGAATTAGCAAATGTTATTACAGATCCAAAAATCTTAGTTGAGTTGCTCGATATTCCACCAGAAAACTATCAACAGCACTTTGCTGCCCGCAAATTATTTCCAGTACGTGTACCACGACCTTTATTGTCTCGCATTAAAAAAGGCGATATTAACGACCCTATTCTAAAACAAGTGATGCCGTTAGATATCGAGTTTTCAATTACAGAGGGCTACGTAGAAGATCCGCTCGAAGAACACGACACCGTTGCCCCTGGCTTGCTACACAAATATAAACATCGAGTACTAATGATGGTAAAAACCGGCTGTGCTATTAACTGTCGATATTGTTTTCGCCGTCATTTTCCTTATGCTGACAATAGCCCAAATAAAATTCGTTGGCAGCAGGCGCTGAATTATATTCAAAGCCACACTGAAATTAACGAAGTTATTTTCAGTGGCGGCGACCCATTAATGGCCAGTGATGATCATTTACAGTGGTTAATTAATGAAATTGAGCAGGTCAGTCACGTTAAACGATTACGTATTCACACCCGTTTACCCATTGTTATTCCACAGCGCATAACACCGGCGTTAGTTAACACCTTAAGTACTTCACGTCTTAAGCCAACGATCGTTTTTCATATCAATCATGCTAATGAAATTGATAAAAGCGTCATTGATGCCATAGAACCTTTGCGTGCGGCAAGAGTTCCACTATTCAATCAAAGTGTTTTATTAAAAGGAGTCAATGACAGCGCAACCACTTTGGCCGAATTGAGTGAACAGCTGTTTGATAGTGGCATACAACCTTATTACTTGCACCTATTTGATAAAGTGCAAGGCGTAGCCCATTTCGATATAGCCGAAGCAGAAGCCAAAAAAATAGCAACAGAACTTATGGCTATTTTACCCGGCTTTTTAATGCCAAAACTTGTCAGAGAAATCGCCGGAAAAGCCAGCAAAACACCGATAAGCTTGCCATAATAAGATGACAATAAAATGTTATAGAATAGCTAACAAAAGCCAAATCAATTTGGCATAATAGCGTTATTAAACAGACCAAACGAATACGAGCTATTATGAGCGAAGCAGTACACAAACAATTAATCGATAATATTTCAATCATATTGAAAAAGTCACTAGCAGCAGACGCTACGTTAGCCACATTACGTGAAGCCAAGCAAGCAAGCTTTGCCGCTATATTTACTGCAGATGCGGGCTTTAAATGTACCGCAAATACTTTTCAGCCTTATGTTGAAGAAGTGGCTAATGACTTAATTTTTTGGCAAAAAACCTCAGATCAGCAAACATTGATTAACATCGTAAAAAAAATTGAACAATTATTTACTGTTTTAGCCAAGTTTGAACAAAGCTAACAGCGATTAGTGTTGATAAAAAACGCAGCTATAAGCTGCGTTTTTCTTAGGTTGGATATAAAATAAAGCAATAAGCTATTTGATAATATTCTCAGCAAACGTCTGCTTAAACCAATCATCAAGCATTTCTTTCTCGTAACTTAATGTCTCGTTTCGATATCTTAAGCTAGTGTGTGATATAAAACCCATATCTTTCAAGGAAATCTCTTTACCTTTAACCACAGTATTATCAGCATTAAGCAATTGATAACTAAAATCAATACGTGGAAAATATATGCTCTTAACCACACGAACACGCTTCATACCGCCAAAATTAACATCGCCAGCTAAATCTACATCAGTAATATCAACGATAAGCTTTTGCTGCTCTGGCAATCTCGCTGCCAACTCAGCAAAGTGCTTCTCAAAAGATTTAAATGTTCTTTCTTTAAAATGTTTTCGATGTTCTTCACCGGCATCCATGTCGGAATATTTGTCTGAGTTTGACCACTTAACTTCAACCTCTGCGGCTTGAACATCAGTAAACGGTACTAATATCATAAGCGCAATTATTGAATGCATTATTGATTGTTTCATTACATTATCCTCTTTGGCTTATTTTAGTATAGTAGACCTGAAAAAATCAGAGAAGTGAGTTCAGGTTACATAATGTACTATGGAAATTTTCCTTCAAATAATAGCCGCTAAAAAATAACTTATTCAATAGTGGGACTCCAAAAAAAGCCTGCAAAGCAGACTACTTTATCAATAACAGCACTTTATTAGCGCCTAAACTGAGCAATTAACGGCTCTTGATCTGAAATTATATCCAGTAAATTTGATGACAATGTACTTGATTCTTGGCTATTTTCATCACATAAAATTGTCAGTTCATTAATACGCTCGATATTTTGACTTACTTGCTCGGTGACCACTGACTGCTGCTCTACCGCTGCCGCAATTTGAGACGTTGCGTCTGAAATTGAGGTCACCTCATTATGTATAGTATGCAGTGACTCACCGGCTTCACTGGAAAGTGATACACAACTTGCTGACAGCACATTACCTTTATGCATAGACTCTACAGCGTTATCTGAATCAATTTGTAACTGGGTCAGTAAGTTTCGAATTTCTTCTGTTGATTGTTGAGTTCTCAATGCTAATGCCCTGACTTCTTCCGCAACAACAGCAAAACCTCTTCCTTGTTCACCAGCTCTTGCCGCTTCAATAGCCGCATTTAACGCCAATAAATTTGTTTGATCAGCAATACTACTAATTTCCGATAAAACTGTATCTATCGACTTACTACCATTAGATAGTTTAGTGATCATATTATCCACTTCCGCCAACTGCAGAGATAAGTCATGAATAGCCTTGACTGAGGCAGCAATGGTTTCTTGACCGACTTGAGTTAAGACTTGTCCGTGCTCTGCCGACTGGGCCGTCAATGTGATCGTTTTAGCTAAATCTTGTACGGTACTCGTCATTTCATTGACTGCTGTTGCAATTTGCTCTGACTCATTACGTTGTACATTTAATCTTTGCGATACTTGATTGCTTTTATCAGCAGCAGTTAATGCACTTGCACTAGCGTGAAGCGATACATCGCTCACCCGACCAACAACAGCATTAATTTCAGCTTTACGCATAGCCAAGGCTAATTCAACGGTGCCAATAGCATCATTATGACCAGAATAAATATAGCTCATCAGCGAGTTAGCAAAAACATCATCAGCTGCTTTTAAAACCTTTTTATACTTTTTACGCCACACTAATGACATCAGCGAACTAATCATTCCAATCAAAACAAATGGCAGTGTTACCATTAGACTTAATGTAGTGGTAGCGGCCAAAATCACGCTGGCTAGCGTAAATAACAATAAAGCCATTTGGCTCCAAAGTGTTTGATCAATTTGATACTTCAGTTGCAGTGGCGTTACACCTTTATTTAATTGCGTATATACACCTTCCGCACGGCGTTTAACCTCACCATCTAACTTTGTTCTAACTGATTGATACTCAACATTATTACCTGAATCATCTTTAATGGGAGTAACATATGCATTCACCCAGTAATAATCACCATTTTTACATTGATTTTTTACTGGTCCCATCCATGATTTGCCTCGCTGAATGACTGACCACAAGTCTGCAAACGCTTGTTTAGGCATATCTGGGTGTCTAATAACATTATGCGGTTGGTCTTTAAGTTCATCATTTGCATAACCGGCAATTTTACAAAACTCGGCGTTTGCATATTTTATACGACTATCTAAGTCAGTAATGGAAAGCAATATTTCTGATTCATTAAACGTTTGTTCTTTAGATGTACGACCTAAATTCATCTGGCTTTGCCCTTGAAGGTTTTTCTTATTATTTAACAATAAACTATTACCGCTGGGCTCTGGTGCGAGCTTACGGCAATATTACAGCCAATTAGTGACATACAACTTGATGTGGCTCAAAAATCCGACATTAATCGAACGTTAAATATCAGCAAGTAGCTGAAAAAGGAAAATAATGGCAAGTAAAGTTTGCTAAGGGTATTAACAGAGAAGGTTTACCTCGTGATTGTCATGTTCATCATCAAAGTAATGAGCTTATGCATTTGATAATTATTTAATTTTTTTCGTTCATTATCGTTTAATTGAGTAGGTGAAGAGCACACCAACAATCTAATTGGTCATCTAATACCCGTAATGCATCTTTCATTATGACTTAAGAGGTAGCTACCATTTTTATCATATGAAAAGGTAACTTGCTGCCTCTACAGCAAGCAAGTCATTAACCAAATTTTAACGCAAAGTTGAGTAAGCAACTGATGAATATCTATTAGTTTTATTCATCATTAACAATACCTGACATGATTTTATTGCTTCTAAAGCTCATTTCCAGCGGTATAAAGTGTGCAAAATAACGTAATGCGACATAACTAACCACCAAAGTAGCAACCATGAGTTCAAATAAAGCTAAGCTTTGTATTGGGTTAATATATTCTACGTCTATATTGCTGCTAACCATCCAATCAGAGAATTTAAATAAAGCCGTTGCACCAATAACCATTGGAAAAGTAAACGCAGCATACCCGGGGCAAAATGGCCGACGTAACAATTTAAAAAAAGCAATATAAATAATAAAAGTCATCAATATCGCTAACACCAAAAATAAGCTAACAATGACGATATCTGGCTCAGCTACGACACTAAAATAACCTGCTAGCGACAAGCTCGCCGGTGCCGCCAAAATAGCTAATGTTGGCTGGGCCACATCAGGTATTTTTTTAACAAATATAATACGGTAAATCATTAACGGTAACATCAGCGCATAAACCGTCATACCCAAGACTAAAACCGCATGGGCAAGCCACATTAACGCTGAGTTCCCTGAAAAAGCAACATCAGCGACAATAATACCCACCGGAGGAATAAACCAACTTGGTACCATATGCTCGATTTTAAAACGTCGAGTACGATGATATAAAAAGCTAATTAAAAAATACAAATGCAATAGAAGAGCTAACAACCAGAGACCATCCCCTATTCGTGCATTAAAGTGCCCAATCGAGTTAGAAATAACCATAACAGTCATAGCAAAGGTCGGCACAACACTGCCAACAATAGGGTGTGCTAAATCCGCTTTTAGCAATTGTGGATGTAGTAAGAACTTAGCAGCAAGTAAAAGAATTAGCATACTGGCTAAACCAGCCCCGACTAATTGCCCATAGCCATTTAAATTAAAAATATTTTCCCATGCCCACCCCAAACTCGCGATAGCGAGTGCTAGTCCACCGATAGGTGTTGGTAAAATCATAGTTTTTTCTTTAACAAACTTGAGCAACATCATTTATCCTAACTATTTATCATATTTAGCATAAGTTTATGCTTGCAATTCGTTAAGTTAAATCTAATTATATAAAACATACGTTCAATTAAACTAAACAAGATATGAGTAATAATATTTCACTGAAACAATTACGAGTATTTGTCGGTATTACTCAGCACCGCACACTAACAACCGCTGCAGAAGCTATGTTTTTATCAAAAGCAGCGGTTAGCATGGCATTGAGCGAATTAGAAAAACAACTAGGTAACCCATTATTTGACCGGGTAAATCATCGCCTTATTTTGAATCAAGAAGGAAAAAAACTTTTACCCTTAGCTGATGAAATTCTTAATAGGGCTAGTAATATAACCGCATTATTCGATCAAAACTCGCCAGCAGTCGGTACATTAAAAATAGGCGCAAGTGACACTATCGGTAATCACTTACTACCAGCAATGTTGAGTAACTTCAGGCTGCAGCACCAACATTATTCTCAGCAAATATTTATTTCCAACTCCGCGCTTATCTGCCAAAAATTATTAGACTTCGAACTCGACATTGCCCTAATAGAGGGGCAAGCACAGCATAAAGATTTAATATCGACGGTTTTTAATCAAGATGAAATGTGCATTATTGCCGCACCTTCACACCCATTAGTGCAGCAAGACTGTGTAAACATTGTTGACTTGGAAAATAGCGAATGGGTGCTTAGAGAATCAGGCTCAGGTTCTCGCACTTTTTTCATGCACCGCTTGGCACAAAAAATTGAAAACTGGCAAGAAAGCTTCGAGCTTAATACCACGGAATCACTGATAAACTGTGTTGCCGCCGGCTTAGGGTTTGGTTGCCTTTCTGCCCTGGCGGCGCAATATGCATTAAAAGATGGCAGAGTAAATCAACTCAAATTGCCTGCAACAATGCACCGTCAATTTTGGCTAGTATTACACAAAGATAAATATCAAACCCCATTATTGCAGCAATTTATCAATTTTTGCCACCAAGATAATTTTTTGCCACCAAGGTAATAAAATATCAAGCTGCAACTAAGTTGTGCTAGTGGCATATACTCGTCTTCTCTTTATCAGCAACTGACTGTCAGACAACTTTTAAAAGTTCACAGCTGATAAAGAAATGTGACATGAGATCACAGCTATCTAATTAAAAATATTAATAAATTTATGTTTATTTTATATTCACATCTATATGAAAAACCTAATTAATGCTATAAAGCTCGTTTAGTTATTCGGCCGAACTTGAGTTTTTTATGATTTCAAATAGTAAACAAAACATAACAGCAATAGATTTAGTACAAAGAAATTTATTGTCTTGTTCAAAAATGACCACTATTTATCAAGCGGCAATGAAGATAAGAGAGAAAAACACCAGCTCTATTCTTATTATGAGTAATGAGAAAGTAATCGGCATTTGGACTGAAGCAGATAGTAAAAAATTAAACTTTGACGCTATAAATTATTATGACACCCCTATTCATAAGTTTATGAGTACCCCTGTTATAACCATAAATGAACAAATGCCTTTGCAAGAAATTATCATGACATTCCATCGCCATCGTGTACGTCATTTATTAGTGGTTAATTCAGAAAAGCAAATGATAGGAATTGTCAGTCAGAGTGATGTTATAAAAAAACAAGGTGTTGAGCATTATCTTCGTTTGCGAAAAATTAAAGATAACTATAATCCCAAAGTACCTGTAGTACTAGGGAACTTGCCGATAAGTGCTGTAGCTAATGCAATGTCTGAATATAATTGTTCATCAGCTCTTATTCGTCACCATCAAACAAATGAGTTTGGTATCATCACAGAGCGAGACTTATTAAGGCTCGTCGCCGAGAAATACAATAATAGTGATGCCTGGTCTTCTTCGGCACATCCGCTAATTACTATTAATGAGGAAAGCACGCTCTATCAAGCTTACCTTTGCCTTCAAGAACATAAAATTCGACATTTAGTCGTCCAGAACGTGCAACAAGAAGTCGTTGGCGTCCTCTCGATAGAGCATATTTTATCTGATATTGAAATTGCATACTTTCAGAAATTAGAAAGCGTTTTAGTTGAACGAGATAATGCACTGGCGCAATCCAAAAAAAACTTAGTGTTTGCCGAAAAAATTATAGAGTCATCGCTTGATAGCATCATGGTAACTAACGGCAAGAGTATTATATTGTCAGTTAATGCCGCGTTTACTCGTTTAACAGGTTATACAGAGGAAGAAGTCATTGGTAAATCATCCAATATTTTAAGCTCAGGCAAACATGACAAGACGTTTTATCAGAAAATGTGGCAAGGCCTTTTAGAAGACAAAAAATGGCAAGGAGAAATTTGGAACAAAAAAAAATGTGGCACGCTTTACCCCGAGTGGCTAACCATAGTGCAAATTAATGACAGTGATAGCCCTGAACCAATTTATGCTGCAATTTTTAGTGATATTACACAGAGAAAACTCGCAGAGAAACGAATTCATGCCCTTGCCTTTTATGATGAACTAACCGGCTTGCCCAACCGACGCCTTTTCAATGATAGGTTTGAGATTGCACTGTCAACTGCCCATAGAAATCAGCAATTAGTGGCTGTGCTATTTTTAGATCTGGACCGATTTAAACAAATTAATGATAGTTTAGGGCATAACATTGGCGATGAGATATTAATCGCCACGGCTAAAAGAATACAAAGCAGTATAAAAGAAGGTGATACCGTCTCTCGATTTGGCGGTGATGAGTTTGTTATTCTCTTAACAGAAATGACATCTTTAAAAGATATTGTTGGGGTTATCGAGCGAATAGCGACAGTATTAAATGAGCCTCATCAACTCGATACACTTGAACTCCAGATCACCTCTTCTATTGGCGCCTCTGTTTATCCTGAAGATGGTCTCGACTCTGAAGCCTTACTCAAACATGCAGACACCGCTATGTATAAAGCCAAAGATGAAGGAAGAAATTCATACCAACTGTATTCATCAGAAATGAATACCATTTCGATGGAACGATTGATGACAGAAAATTACCTTCGCAGTGCATTGAAAAAAAATGAATTTGAACTTTATTACCAACTTCAGATAAATAGTATTACTGAAGAAGTGGTCGGTATTGAAGCCTTATTACGCTGGAATCATCCGGACCTTGGTCCTGTTTCCCCTGCCCACTTTATACCGATGGCAGAAGAGATAGGCTTAATTGTTGAAATTGATAAATGGGTTTTGACACAAGCCTGCAAGCAAAGAAAAATATGGCAACAGCAGCATTTTGACTGCGGACGTATTGCCATTAACATTTCCTCTCAGCACTTTAAGCACAATTTGATTGATTCTATTAATTTCGCTCTGAAAGAAAGTGGCTTATCACCCGCTTTACTTGAAATAGAAGTTACCGAAAACTGCTTTATTGAAAACATCAAACATGCCAGTGCTACATTACAAAAAATTCGACAGCTAGGCATTAAAAACTCAATTGACGATTTTGGTACAGGCTTTTCATCTTTGAGCTATTTGACTCAATTGCCCTTCGATACTTTAAAAATTGATGCAAGCTTCATATCAAAGCTGCCTGGCGACCTCAAACAATGCCAGATCGTAAAATCGATTATTGCCATGGCTAAAGGCTTAGACTTAACGTTAGTTGGAGAGGGGGTTGAAACAACTGCACAAGCTCATTTTTTAACAGTTAATGGCTGCGATATAATACAAGGATATTTATATTCAACACCAGAAAATGCTAAAGGTGTTACTGAACGCCTTGCAAAGCAACAATTATTACCAACTGAGTAAATATAAAGAGTGCAGTAAGTAAGCATTAACTTTTGACTTAACTAAACCTAAACAGCCATCATCTTCAGCAACGAATAATCTTAAAAAAAAACCTGCCGAGGCAGGTTTTATTATTTTAAAGCGTTAAGTCGCTAATGCTATTTATGCGCCGAGTAAATTGTTCAATTCAAGGCACTTCATTACCACGTTTAGTGTTTCTAAACGAGTGATGAAGCAACGAAGAAGTTAGCAATTTAATCAAGCACAAATTACATCATTCCACCCACCCGATAGATATCTACTTGTTTTCATTGGGTTAGTTATACGGGTATTAGTAGTGACACCCCACTTTATACCCCTAAAAATCAGCACATAACCTAACCTATTGAATTAAAATGAAATTATGTTTTTTGCATGCATTGAAGAATAATGTTCAATATAAAATCAAAAATCTAAGTTTTTCTGTTCATTAACTTTATATCCTAGCGCTTTATAACCTTTTTCTCGTTTCTTCCACATACGCTGTAATGTTGGGAAGTCATCAATAAAGTCGTAAACTTGAATAACAGTTTTACTACTCCATTCTCGCTGAATTCGTCCAGCGTATTGCGCTAAAATGCCTTTCCAAGCTATCGGTAGTGTTATAAATAAAGTATCTAAATGTGGTAAATCAAAACCTTCACCGACGTATTTTCCTGTAGCCAAGATAACAACCGCTTCATCAGTGCTTGATTTACTGGATAAGAAAGTTATTCGTTCTTGTCTTTGCTTTGTTGAAATACCACCATGCAGTTCAACAACCTTTATCCCCTTATCAGCCATCAATTTAGCAAGTAATTCAATATGCTCTTTTCTTTCGGTAAGCACCATGACAGATCTGTCATTGCTTACGGATTGCTTGATGCAGTTAACAATCATTTCATTTCTAGCTTGATCACAAACTAAGTGTTTATAAACTTGAGATATATGTGGTTTAGTCTCAGGAATTAACCATTCTGAAGGAAAGTTAGTGTTAGTATTCACCACCTTCACATGCTGTTCAAAGCTACTGGTGGAACTTGCTGCCTTATAAACAACAGAGCCTATTTGGAAGTGCATTAATTTTTCTAAGCCATCTTGGCGTTTAGGTGTCGCTGTAAATCCGTGGATATATTTAGCATTTACTGACTTTATCAAACATTCATAGTTTGAGGCAGGCAAGTGGTGGCATTCATCTATTAATATTTGCCCATATTTTTCAATGGCAGGTTTAATGTCAAGTCCATTACGGCTAACTAAACTTTGATAAGTAGCAACATCAACTTCATAAGTTAATTTATCTTTTCCTCCCAACAATGAGCCTACTTCCACATTAGTTAAGAAGACCTTGATCCGTTCAAGCCACTGTTCCGCCAATTGTCGGTTATGAACCAAGATTAAAGTATTTACTTTTCTCTTCGCGACAAGAGCCAATCCTGTAACGGTTTTACCGAAACCCGTTGATGCAACAAAAACACCATTGGTTTGTACAAATAAAGCATCAACCGCTTTTTGTTGCTGGCTTTTAAGTTTACCAGTGAACTTGATTTTTTCTAGTTGGCTACCTTCAAATCGTTTATCAGTGTATTTAACTTCTATTGCTTGCTCAGATACGATGCGATTAACTTCAGCTAAACAACCTCTTGGCAGAATTAAAAAGCCATTTTCTATATGCGCGGCGCATATATATCGACTTGTGCCAATCGTTGACAAACGTAAAGCTTGTCGTTTGTAGAACTCTGGATTAGAAAATACTGCACAATGTTTTAACATAGAGGTCAGTTTTCCGGGTAAAGTACCGATTGGAACATATAACTGATCAGCTAGAGTTAATATAAGACTCTGTGGGCAATCGTTGATCTTAATATTGTCATTACCGTTAAGCTTATTCCATGGCTCATTCTTTTCAATATCATAAGGCGCTATTTCAATATAAGAATTTAGCTGATTCAGCGTTGATTGAAGCTGGGATTTAGTCACTTTTTGAGTAGCTGCCAATATTGACCACTGATCATTATAAGGTACGCCTTCATTGTTAATGAAAACACTATTACTATATTTTCTTGGCTCTAGCTGTAGTGGTAAAGCAATCAGGTTACCAAAGCCACCCTCAGGCATAATATCTTGATTAGGAAATAATCTATCGAAGCAATCAAATGATAGTAACGGATAAAGTTCCATCGTTTTACGAAGTAAACCATTGCCTAATCGACGAGCATCACTAGCAGCTACCGCTTGTGAGAAAAATATCCATATATGGCCACCGTTACCACTTCTTGAACGTTCTAATAGATAGGGAATATTTAATGATTCGCAAGTCGTTGCAAATGCAGATGTAGCCTCAAACCAGTCCTCTTTATCAAAGTCTGCTGCAAGTAAGTACGTTGAATTATCACTTAATAGTGGGTAAATTCCGATGGTTTTAATACCTTTCAAGTGGCCATAAACAGCTTGATTGTCAGGTACTTTAAAGTTCTGATTTTTACATTCTGTGCAACTTATTTTTGGTTTATTGCAAATTTTTGGCTGCCATTCATTCCTACAAGCAGGAGAATAACCACTGCGGCCATTTTTAGATTCCCATCTAAATGGGTAAACATCATTACGGCCTTTAAAATAAGAAAGGAAAAGGGCTATTTTAGCTTCAGGAGAGGCGTGTAGATTGAAATTTTTGGCTAATTCAGTTTCATGTTGCGTGATTAACGTTTGGCGTTCATTAATCAAAGCCAGACGCTCTTCATTTACTAATTGAAGACGGGCATCTATTTTGGCAAGCTTGTTAATATGACTTTCTGGCATAATTATGTTCTCACCAAAGTCCGCTCTATTTTTTAATCATTAAAAATGTTTTGAGGGATCCATACGTTGATGAAGAATACGAGCAACATCAATACCGTTATCACTGACTTGATAGAACACTATATGCTTTTCTACAGGAAAGCTTTTAGCACCATTGTAAACTTCATTTCTTTCTCTACCGAAATCAGGGTATTGTGCAAGTTTTATTAAGGCGGCATCTATATTCTGTGCGTACTCTTTTGCTTGCTCATTACCCCATGAATTAATTGTCGTAGAGATTATTTTATATAAATCATCTTCTGCTAAAGGAGAAAGCCTATAGGTTGGCATTGTCGCCCTAACTTTCAGAGTGTTGTTTTACTGAAAGAGAGGCTTGTTCAAATATATCCATGACATTGTGATTTGACGATTCGCCCGCTGCTAGCTGTTCAAAACCTTTGGCGACTTCTTCGCGTAATATTTCGAGCTGTTGATTTTTAGCTGCGTCTTTTTCAAACAACAATCTCAACCCATCACGGATAACTTCACTCGCAGAGGTATATAAGCCATCGGAGACTTTCTCTGTGATTCTTTTTTCGAATTCTTTACCTAAAGTAATATTCATAATTAACTCCCAGTCATCTAATAAACACATTATGCGCACTATGTGCGCGTAATTCAAGTTTAACTAAAACATAGTAATAAAAGTAAAAGTCTGTGATGGCTTTATTTAATTGATATGAACACGCAACTTAAACCGTTATATGCCGCCCATAGATGAAGTATCACTTTGTTTTTATAGAGCTAAGTATATGGGAGGTATTGTTGATACCCCACTTTAGACCCTTAAACGTTTAAAGCTTGACGAAAAATAGAAATAAAAAAGCCATAACATCAACATGTTATGGCTTTTTAGAAAAGCGATTTAGGCTAAAATCTACTACATCATGCCACCCATGCCGCCCATACCACCCATGCCGCCCATATCTGGCATACCAGCAGCACCACCAGCATCTTTCACTGGAGCGTCGGTGATCATGGCTTCTGTCGTTAGCATTAAACCAGCAACTGAGGCAGCAAATTGTAATGCGCTACGCGTTACTTTAGTTGGGTCAAGAATACCCATTTCTAACATATCGCCGTAAGTACTGTTACCAGCATTGTAACCGTAATTACCTGTACCGCCGTTACGCACTTCGTTTAGCACAACTGAGGCTTCGTCACCTGAGTTAGTTGCGATTTGACGTAAAGGAGCAGACATAGCACGAATAGCAACGTTAATACCGTGAGTTTGGTCTTCATTGATACCTTCAAGGTCTTTAATTGCATCAGCAGCACGAACAAGTGCAACACCACCACCGGCAACAACACCTTCTTCTACCGCTGCACGAGTTGCGTGTAATGCATCTTCAACTCGGGCTTTTTTCTCTTTCATTTCCATTTCTGTTGCTGCGCCAATTTTGATAACCGCAACACCGCCAGCTAATTTAGCTAGGCGTTCTTGTAATTTTTCTTTGTCGTAGTCTGAAGAAGAGTCTTCAATTTGGCCGCGAATTTGTGCAACACGTGCTTGAATTTCAGCTTCTTCACCAATACCGTCAATGATAGTCGTATTATCTTTTGAGATTACAACACGCTTAGCTTGACCTAGGTCTTCTAATGTTGCTTTTTCAAGCTCCATGCCGATTTCTTCAGAAATCACAGTCGCTTTAGTTAATGTTGCGATATCTTGTAACATAGCTTTACGACGGTCACCGAAACCAGGTGCTTTAACAGCAGCAACTTTCACGATACCACGCATATTGTTAACAACAAGAGTAGCAAGTGCTTCGCCTTCAACGTCTTCAGCAATAATCAATAATGGCTTACCGGCTTTAGCAACACCTTCTAATGTTGTTAATAGCTCACGAATATTAGAAACTTTTTTATCTACTAATAAGATGAATGGGTTTTCTAATTCAACGCTACCACTTTCTTGGTTGTTAATGAAGTAAGGAGAAAGGTAACCGCGATCAAACTGCATACCTTCAACAACATCTAGCTCATCTGTTAATGCTTGACCTTCTTCAACAGTGATAACACCTTCTGTACCAACTTTGTCCATTGCTGTAGCGATAATTTTACCAACAGTTTGATCAGAGTTAGCTGAAATAGTACCTACTTGTTCAATCGCTTTGTTGTCGCTACATTCTTGCGATAAACCTTTAAGCGCTTCTACAGCGGCAACAACAGCTTTGTCGATACCACGTTTAAGATCCATCGGGTTCATGCCTGCTGCAATTGATTTTAAACCTTCGTTTACAATCGCTTGTGCTAATACTGTCGCAGTTGTTGTACCGTCACCCGCTTCATCGTTGGCTTTAGAGGCAACTTCTTTCACCATTTGTGCGCCCATGTTCTCGAATTTATCTTCCAATTCGATTTCTTTCGCTACTGATACACCATCTTTAGTGATCGTAGGGCCGCCAAATGATTTATCTAATACTACGTTACGGCCTTTAGGACCTAATGTAACTTTTACTGCATCGGCTAATACATTAACGCCTTTAAGCATTTTAGCTCGTGCGTCATTACCAAATAATACGTCTTTTGCTGCCATTTTTATGGTTCCTTATAAACGGTTCTTTGTACCGAAACTAATCAATACAATAAAATGAGTGGAAAGTTATTAATTTATTCAACGATGGCTAAAATGTCAGACTCTGACAAGATTAGTACTTCTTCGCCGTCAATTTTTTCAGTTTTCACGCCGTAACCTTCACTGAAGATCACTTGGTCGCCAATTTTTACATCTAACGCACGTACGTCACCGTTTTCTAACATTCGGCCCTTGCCTACTGCTACAACTTCACCACGTGTTGATTTCTCAGCAGCACTACCTGTTAATACGATACCGCCAGCAGATTTTGACTCAACTTCTTTACGCTTAATGATCACACGATCGTGTAATGGACGAATACTCATTTTGTTCTCCTGAGATGTTCAATTTAATAAAAAATTAAGGATTTTAATTTTGTTGATTCAGAGATGGGGATTAAATGAAACTTCACAAGTCCATCTCGATATTTTTTTAATCTTTACGCTCATATTCACCATCTAAGGTTTGGCCTTTATGTGGTGACTGAATATGGTCTTGAAATGGGCTATCCTGATGAGCAGAAAAATCATCTTGACTCTGACCAGGGGTATGACTGTGAAATTGGAAGCTTTGTTGGCTAGCACTATTAGTTGTAATATGTGATTTTACACTACCGACAATTGCGTGACGAACCCCCGGAATTAACAAACTCAAGCCAAGAAAGTCAGTCACAAAACCAGGTGTTACAAGCAATACTCCTGCTACCAACAACATAAGCCCAGTCACAATTTCATCAGAAGGCATTTGCCCTTGTGCCATTTTTGTTTGTACCGAATTTAAGGTTGCAAGCCCTTGCTGACGTACATATTTTGCGCCTAACCATGCGGTAAATATAACAATAGCGATCGTTGGCCAAATACCAAAAATTGCACCGACTTGCATTAAAACAGATATTTCAATAATCGGAATAATAATAAAAAATACAAATAACAGGCGAAACATAGTCGCTCCTAATCATCTTTGATGAAACTAATATGGGGGTTAACGGGTCTTTTTCAAGCAAGTAAGCTTTTTAGCCATTTGTTATTAGCTTGTATTAAGTAAAATTACGTCTGATAGCTGGTTAACGCTTATCGTACGCTGATAATATTTAAACAAATGTAACCAGCACCAGTTACTTGTAATAAATTAAGTTTTTATTAAGGTATTTTTGATAAGCTAGTAAATAACACTATGCTTTTGCCATTTTATTAGCGCTATTGAAGTGCGTTATTGGCCGAGGCAGTCAATGGCTTTTATAGATATTTTGGCTAATATAATTTCGCGGTATCGTTCACGAAAGTATATCGTTAGTAGTACAAAAACATCAAACCTTACTAGCAGTCAATTAGCGCGTTTTATTGCCCTAATAGTGCTATAAAGCAATAGTCATAGACGAGGTTATCACTTTGAACATCCAGCAAGGTGATTATCAATATTTAAACTGGATCAATGAGTATTTAAAATAACGGTTATGAAAAAAGTTGTTGCTGTTTTTTGGTTAATTCTTGCCAGCTTATCTTTTGCTATTTCACCTGTAGCAAACGCACAAGAATCTATTTTTAGCTCTTCTGCATCATTATTTAGTAATGATAATGAATTTTTAAGAGTTGACGATGCTTTTATTTTTGATTTTCATCAACAAAAAAACAAATTAAAAATAAGCTTTAATATTGCTGAAGGCTATTATTTATATCGTCACCAATTTAAGTTTTCTACAAAAAATGCTGTTATCGTACCGGTAAACCTACCCGAAGGTGAGCATCATGAAGATGAGTTCTTTGGTGTTCAGCAAATATTTACCGGACAATTAGCCTTTACTGTTGATATTGAACAAGCTAATAGCGATGCCAGTATTACCGTGCGTTATCAAGGTTGTGCCTTTAAAGGTTTATGTTACCCACCAACAAAAAAGACCATAGATTTAAGTAGCGTTGATTTAACGGCGAGCCCTACTAGCAATACACAAAACGTATTAGCAGCATTAGATGCAAACAATTCACCGCAAGCTAGCAACGATACAAGTAAAATAGTTGCTGACAGCAGTGAACAACATCAATTAGCTGATATGCTCAAAGGTGACAACATCTGGTTAACACTGGTGGCATTTTTTATTGGCGGTTTGTTGTTGTCTTTCACCCCCTGTGTTTTTCCTATGTATCCCATTCTAACCGGTATTATTGTTGGTCAAGGTGATAAACTTTCAACAAGAAGAGCCTTTGCTTTATCGTTTGCTTATGTTCAAGGTATGGCGGTTACCTACACGTTACTTGGCATTGTTGTTGCAATTGCAGGCGCACAATTCCAAGCTATGTTTCAACACCCTATCGTACTTATTGCCTTAAGTATTTTATTTATTTTCCTAGCGCTTTCGATGTTCGGTATATTTAATTTAGCGCTACCAAGTAGCTGGCAAAACAAACTCAATCAGCTTAGTAGTAATCAAAAAGGCGGCTCTTATGTTGGCGTATTAGTGATGGGTGCTATTTCTGGTTTAGTGGCATCGCCATGTACTACCGCACCATTGACCGGTGCATTGTTATACATCTCGCAATCAGGTGACATATTACTTGGTGCTTCAGCATTATATGCACTAAGTTTAGGTATGGGTTTACCGTTACTCGTACTAGGTAGTTCGGGAGGTAAATTATTACCTAAAGCCGGCAACTGGATGAACGTTATTAAAAATATATTTGGCTTATTATTACTGGCCGTGCCTATTTTCTTACTTGAGCGTTTCTTACCTGTAGTCGTGATTGAAATTATGTGGGTTATCCTTATTTTATCTGCGGCTGGTTACTTCTACACTGTCAATCAAGACTCAAATAAAACTTTTGGCTTTGGTCTACGCAGTGTATTAATATTTTTATTATTCTTTGTTGGTGCCAATAAGGCTTACCAGTTGGTTTACCCTAACAGCCAAGCTTCCGTATCACAGCAAAGTCAACAACGTGGTTTTGTGCATATAAAAAACTTAGCAGAGATGAATCAAGCAATTGCTAAAGCCAACGCACAAGGTAAAACAGTTATGGTTGACCTTTATGCTGACTGGTGTGTTGCTTGTAAAGAGTTTGAAGAATACACATTTTTTGAAGCCAACGTACAAAAATCACTATCGGATACCGTATTGTTACAAATAGATTTAACCGACACGGGCTCAACAGACAGTGTTGAACTAATGTCTCACTTTGATATTTTTGGTTTACCGTCAATTTTATTTTTTGACAAGCAAGGTAATGAATTATCACAACGAAGAGTTACAGGGTTTATGGGCGCTGATGAATTTTCAGCTCATGTAGATAACACATTTTCACTCTAATTCTCATCCTGTATACGTCAGGTTGACAGTCATTGAACAAAAAGCGCCAAAGGGCGCTTTTTGTTTGTATAAATGGCTAAAATTAACGTAAATATGATGCACTAACTCTGCACAGGTTACATCGCTTTTAAAAGAACGACCAAGTAGAGCCGGCCTAATCGCATTGCCGCAGCAGGCTCCATTAACTGTTAATTGCTTGGTATCGACTTAAGTTAATTAACGAAAACCTTCCATTTACCATCAACCATTTCGCGATGTATGAAATCTAATACTTCAGTATCTGGAATAGGTTTTGAAAAATAATAACCTTGAATGAGATCACAGTCATTTTCGGTTAAACTACGTAATTGTGCTTGTGTTTCTACCCCTTCAGCAATAACGGTTAAACCTAAATTTTTCACCATCGCAATGGTTGACATAATAATTTGAAAGTCAGCGTGGTTTTCTAACATACCAAAAACAAAACTCTTATCTATTTTAATGACATCCACAGGCATACGTTTTAAGTAGGCTAGTGATGAATAGCCAGTACCAAAATCATCTATAGCAAAGCTAAAGCCCAATGCACGTAATGCGTCCATAGTTTCTATGGCTTTATCAATATCTTTAACTAATGTTTGCTCGGTCAGTTCAAGTTCAAAGTTTTTCGCGTTCACGTCAAACTCTTTCAGCAATTCCTGTAGATAATCTGGCAAATTAACATCGGCAAATTGTGCTGCCGATAGATTAATCGCTATGATAACATCACTAACGCCAATATTTTTCATACTACAATACAGTTCAAAACAGCGGCGAATAACCCAATACCCCAGCTCGATCATGTGTTCTGAATTTTCTAAAATGGGAATAAAGTCATCGGGTGAAACCATACCGCGTTCAGGGTGCTGCCAGCGTAATAAAGCTTCAAAACCATGCACTTTATTGGTTTTTGCTACTAATTGTGGCTGTAAACTTAAACTGAACTGCCCTTTGGCAAGCGCCTGTTTTACTTCCCCCTCCATCATCACTCGATGCGCAACGCGTTGCAGCATATCGCCATGATAGGTAAAGTATTGGTCACCACCATTATTTTTTGCTTCATACATAGCAATATCGGCATGGCTAACTAGCTCACTGGCTTGAATCACACTTCCATCAGTCATCGCAATACCAATACTACAAGTGACATAAAACAAACCTGTATTGATTTTTATTGGCTGTTGAAAACTTTTAATAATCGCTTTAGCTATACGTTGCGCATTTTCATGTGAGGTATCACTCTCTAATAAAATAACAAATTCATCACCACCGAAACGACAGACCATATCAGCACTACCAACACTTAGGTTGATTCTATTTGCCGCCTCAATAAGTAACTTATCGCCTTCACCATGGCCATGACTATCATTTACTTTTTTAAAATCATCTAAATCAAGAAACAAAATACCGATATTACAATTATTGCGCGTGCCATTTTGTAAGTACTTACGTAACTGATAGTTCAGCATATTACGATTAGGTAAGCCGGTTAATAGGTCATACATGGCAATATTTTCAAGTTCTTTGGTTTTTTGCGTAATTTCTATATTGAGTTTTTCTAGTTCATAACTTAGCTCTGTTGTGGCATTAATCAGCACATCGATTTCATCAGGAAATACTTTAGATTGTGGTATTTTTGTTTCGCGGAACTGCTTAAATTCTTTTCGAGCGAGCAAAGGTAAAATATCCGAAAGCACCAATAACCTTTTAGTGAATGGTCCTGCAACAAAGTGCACCATAAAAGCTAGAACAATGAAAATAGCGAGTGCTGATAATATGAACTGCATACGATAAGCTTGATACTTATCAGTGAATGAACTGACATCGTCAACCTGCGCCATATAAAAATCTTGAGTAGCAGAAGACGCTAGTGGCAATAAGTTAATTAAATAGCTATTGTTTTTATACTCAACTTGTAAACCACCAGCTTTCACATCTGACAATAGCTTTGCAGAATTGTCCTCAGTGAAAAGTGCTTTCATTAGCTGTGTAGCAGATGAAGTAATAATATTTGCTTGGGCTAATGTCGCAGCTTGAGTTTTATCAAAGGCAACAATTGCTACTTGGTTTTCTAATGCTTTATTAATTGCATAGATAACATCAACAAATGATATCGCCATCGTCACAATAGCCATTTCACCTCGAGCATTCAAGATAGGTATTGAGACAAGTTGTTGACATTGTTGAACACAACTTAAGTAATCATCTGGAGCAAAACTTTGACTCACTCGCTGCATACTTGCAAGTACTTGCTTTGACAATGGCATAGATTGGTAAATGGGTTCAAGATCATTAGCAGCTAACCATAAGGCTTCGACATTGTGGTTAATTTGCAAAGCATCAAACTGCTGCTCAAGTGCCTTAGCGGCATGATTAAAGTTCGGCTGTTCTTTTAGCTGAATAAGATCGGTAAATGACTCTAGCCAAATCCGCGCTTGTTCTCTAACAATACGACTTTGCATATTAAACTGCGCATTACCTTGTCGTAGTTTAGTACTCTGGTATTGAGAAAACTCTTGCTCTAATCTTGTAACAGACAGCACTGAAATGGACAAACTTAACAGTAATAAAGCACCGACAACTAGTATAAATAATTTGACTGAGACACTGACAAAACTGACCTTCATGATTAAAACCAATACATCAGTTGAATAGCCCAGACTTGCCAGTCTTTGCTAGCATTAGCAATGGGATCAGGCTGTACAATAGGAGATAACCTTGCTCCTCCTTCCATCCAATGATACTCAGCATTCAGACGTAAATTACTGCTAAAGTCATAGGAAAGCCCAATCATAGTATCATTGTGAAAACCAAAATATGATGGTATCAACCCACCTGAACTTGCCGCTAATTTAGAGCCATTCTTATCATCCTTATTGGCGTAAAAACGTTCATTTCTCAGCATAACCGACAAGTCTTTTGTTAATTGGTAACTTGTCTGTAGATAATAACCTTGGCCAATTTCATCACGATTAAAGCCTGGCACATAAAAACCTTCTGTAGCGAGTCTTTCTTGCACTAGTTCAGCACTAAACTGCCAATACTGCCCTTCAAAAATAGCATTTAAGGTATAGAATTGAAAAATAAAATCAGCATCAAAAAAGTTATCTACTTCTGCAGGGGAATAACTAAAAGAAGCATCATTAGCTGAAATACCAAAACGCCATTGTGAAAACAGTGGCCGCCAATAAATACTCGCCTGTGCATCTAAATCATGTTCTAACTTTCCTCCTCCCGACTGCCCAATAACTACACGAGTTTGTTGGTCTGAAAAGGTACTTTTGCCTCTACTGAAATTAAAGTCGACTTCACCTAAATGATCATCGCTATATTTTAGTTTGATGGCGGCACCATCACCGCCAACAGCAAGATCACGAAAGCCGTCAAAATAGGTGACTTGTGGAATAATGATAGATGGACGAGCAAAAGGAATATCTCGTGTACTTGAATATAACCAATGATTATTTTTAACTCGCCCAAAATATAAGCTTGCTTGCCAAGCTTCACTATGAAAAGCGTCCCATTCTAGTAACAAGTAATCAATACGCGCACCTGGATGATAGCGATTACCACCATTGAGATAAACAGCTTGTCCTGCAACACGGAAATTATCATTAATTTGATATGAAGCATTAATGCCAACTTCGGTCAACTCAAATGAGATACTTTCATCATCATTAATAAAGTTACTTTTATTAGCATCAATAATACCTTGTGCCACAAAACCATGTACTTGTAATGACTCACCTTTAACTTCAGCCGCACTGAGATTAAAAACCACCATAAAGCTACACAATACACTGATATAAAATGGTATAAAAACAAACGGTTTAATCAGTAACTTTAATGACGTTAACATCTTTGGCCTCCGATAAATTTTCCACATAGCCGATAGCACCTTTAGTTGATTGTACCGCTTTAATAAGCTCACTTTCACTAGCCACTTCAATTGGGGCTACACCGTAACCCGAAAATGTTAACTTGTTCCATATGCGGTCGAGCTGATAGGGAAATAAACGTAGCTGTTCTTTACAAAACTGTTGATGAAGGGGGGAATTACTGGCTAAAACATACACCACAATAGGCGTACCGTTTTTCCAATAGACTTGCCGCATAGAGTATATACGGCGCAATTGACTAACCGATAGCGATGGCGTATCGGCCGTTGCATTTGAAATAATATTAATTGCATATACTGGTGAACTAAAAAGTAAAATAATAATAGCAATATTTAATAATGTGACTTTAATAATTTCATCCTTGTAATTAACATAAGGCAAAACATATCGAACAAAACATCCCACACAATAAGTTAAATCAATGAATTAATTAAAATTCCTACAACGTTAAGTTTAGTAAATTTATTATAACTTACCTAACATTAATAGCTTTATTTTTGCCTCCTAAGTGATTAGACCAGTATTTTGCTGCTATATTCTGCGAAAACACTATAATAATCGTCAAATGAGATTAATTACGACATTTCAGTCAAATTTATTTCAAACATATGGTTAAATATGACATGATGCGAGTATTACTCAATAGTTAGGGTGTTTTTACCGAAGATGACTACAAAGTTTAACATTTTAGTTTTAAATGGTCCCAATTTAAACATGTTGGGCAAACGTGAGCCTACTATTTATGGCTCATCGTCATTAAATGAGATTATAGCAAGCCTAACCAGCATTGCCGATAAAATGAATCTAGAGCTGAGTCATAAACAATCAAATGCAGAGCATGTATTGATTGATGAAATTCATGCCAGCTTTGAAAAAATAGATTTTATTATTATCAACCCTGCTGCTTTTACGCATACCAGTGTTGCGCTTAGAGATGCTTTACTATCGGTTAATATTCCATTTGTTGAAGTGCACTTATCTAACGTCCATGCACGAGAGTCGTTTAGACAGCATTCATATTTATCTGATATTGCTGTAGGCGTTATCAGTGGTTTAGGAACCAGTGGTTATGAATATGCTTTAGATTTTGCAAGAGATTGGCTAACACAGAACAAATAGACACTTTACTTAGGTGATATAACTCACTTAAGTTTTCATAAATATAAAATTAATAATTATTAAAAGGTATTCACATGGATATTCGCAAAATTAAAAAATTGATTGAGCTAGTTGAAGAGTCAGGAATCAACGAATTAGAAATTTCTGAAGGCGAAGAATCAGTACGTATCAGTCGTGGCGGCACAATTATGCAAGCGGCACCTATGATGCAAGCAGCGCCAGCTGCGCCAGCACCTGTAGCAGCTGCGCCAGTCGCAGCAACAGAAACCGCAGCCCCAGTAATCACAGGCCATGTTGTTCGCTCTCCTATGGTGGGTACATTTTACGCCGCAGGATCACCTGATGCGCCAGCATTTGTTGAAGTAGGTCAACATGTCAACGCTGGCGATACATTATGTATCCTAGAAGCGATGAAGATGATGAACCAAATAGAAGCTGACAAATCAGGTGTAATCAAACAAATTTTAGCTGAAAACGAAGATGCTATTGAATTTGATCAACCGCTATTCATCATTGAATAAGCCCAACCAATAAGGGTATTTTCATGTTAGATAAAGTTGTTATCGCCAATCGCGGCGAAATTGCCTTAAGAATATTGCGCGCTTGTAAAGAGCTAGGCATTAAAACGGTGGCTGTGCACTCAACAGCCGATAAAAACCTTAAGCATGTATTATTAGCTGATGAAACCATTTGTATTGGTAAGCCTTCAGCTATGGATAGTTACTTAAATATTCCAGCGATTATTACCGCTGCAGAAGTTACAGATGCTGTAGCAATACATCCAGGCTATGGCTTCCTTGCTGAGAACGCTGACTTTGCTGAACAAGTAGAGAAATCAGGTTTTGCCTTTATCGGGCCTAAAGCTGAAAGTATTCGCTTGATGGGTGATAAAGTGTCAGCAATTAAGGCGATGAAAGCTGCAGGTGTACCTTGTGTACCAGGCTCTGATGGGCCATTAACTGACGATGACGCAGCCAATTTAGCACATGGTAAACGCATTGGTTACCCTGTGATCATCAAAGCTTCTGGTGGCGGTGGTGGCCGTGGTATGCGTGTTGTTCGTAGCGAAGAAGACTTAATTGAGTCTATTCAACTAACGAAGTCTGAAGCACGTTCAACGTTTAATAATGACATGGTTTACATGGAAAAATTCCTAGAAAACCCACGTCACGTTGAAATTCAAATTATGGCTGATGGTCAAGGTGGCGCAATTCATTTAGGTGAGCGTGATTGTTCAATGCAACGCCGTCATCAAAAAGTTGTGGAAGAAGCACCTGCACCAGGAATTACTCCTGAAATGCGAGCCAAAATTGGTGAGCGCTGCTGTAATGCTTGTATAAAAATTAATTATCGCGGTGCCGGTACTTTTGAGTTTTTGTATGAAAATGGTGAGTTCTATTTCATTGAAATGAATACCCGTATTCAGGTAGAGCATCCTGTAACAGAAATGGTTACCGGCGTAGACTTGATCAAAGAGCAACTTCGTATTGCTGCTGGTCAACCTCTGTCTTATACTCAAGATGACATTAAAGTGTCAGGTCATTCAATTGAATGTCGTATAAATGCTGAAGATCCACGCTCTTTCATTCCATCGCCTGGAAAAATTACCCGCTTTCATTCTCCGGGTGGCTTAGGTGTGCGTTGGGACTCTCATATTTATGCGGATTACTCAGTACCTCCGCATTATGATTCCATGATCGGTAAGCTGATCACTTGGGGTGATAGCCGCGATGTGGCGATTGCACGTATGCGTAATGCATTAAGTGAGTTGGTTATTGACGGAATTAGAACCAATATAGCGCTACATTTAGATATTTTAAATGATCAAGGCTTTGTTAATGGTGGTGCAAATATTCATTACCTTGAGAAGAAGCTTTCTGAATTAGAATAAACCCAAAAGCGCTACTAATAAAAAGCTCTGCATGCAGAGCTTTTTTTATATTCAGCGTAAACCTTATGTCGTGATATCATGGATGATAAAGCACGACTTATTATCCATGATTTTGGCTAGAAACAATGACTAAATTACTAGAAAAACCTTTACCCCCCGCCGATGATGACTGCTGTGGTGGTGGTGCATGCAACCCTTGTGTTTGGGACCATTACTACGCTGAGCGAAAAAAATGGCGATTACAGCAAGTGGAGTTAAAAGCTGCCGCAGAGCAAGCAGCTAAAGTAACAGACGATTAGTTAGTCATCTTGAGCACTTTTGCAACCAGCTTGTTAATACCACTTGCCGCTTCTTCCAATGACGTTGCCAACATATAAGCCGGTGTTGAGACTAATTGTCGAGCTTCATCAACAACAATATCATCAACAGTACATGCTTTATGAGCAAGGCCAATATTAGTTAAAGAAGCCGCAATGGCAATATCTTGACCAATAGTCCCTTGAGCGCCTTCCCCATAAATCAGTGGGATCATAACGGGAGCAATACACATATAACCTGCAGGCTTATTAGCCTTGGCAAATGCTTGGCATACCGATAACACTTGCTCATTTATGCTAATGTCTTCACCGTTAATGGCAAAATCAGATAAGTTTTTTGCTGCACCAAAACCACCCGGTACGATTAAAGCATCAAATTCATCAATATAAAATTCACTTAAATCTTCAACATCACCACGGGCAATACGAGCAGACTCAACCAAAACATTCCGTTGCTCATCTTGCATCACCTCTCCGCTGACATGATTTATCACGTGATGCTGATTAATATTTGGTGCAAAACAACGATACTTTGCGCCAGCCTGTTCAATAGCTAACAAGGTTAGTACCGCTTCATGAATTTCACTACCATCATAAACACCACACCCCGATAAAATTATCGCTATATTTTTCACACTTCCTCCGTAGCTATATTCAGCTTATTACGTATCAATTGGCAGATCACAACAATATATACCGACACTACCATTAAGAGTGCAAATGGTAAGGCACTGCCGTCATAAAATACAGCTAAAATAGGGCCCGCTAAGGCACCAATACCAAATCGTAAAGTGCCATTTACTGCCGTCACGGTTCCAGCATGCTCAGCAAACTCTTGTAAAATTAAGGCGTCAGCATTCACTGAAATCATTGATAAGCTCCCCATCAAAGGCAAAATTACCATTGCGTGATACAGTAAAGGTAAGGTAAAAACATTGGCTAACAGTAAACTCGTCGACATAATAATAGCCAACGAAAGACCAAAATAGAGCATTTTTCTAGAGCCAACACTGGCCACAAAACGCGTGTTAATAAAGTGTGCGATCATCAACGCAAAAACATTTAAACCAAATAATAAACTAAACTCGAATTCAGAAACCTTAAATACCGTCAAATAAACAAATGGGATCGCGGTTATGTAAGCAAAAAAAGACAACGACACCATCATCACACTCAATAAATCAAACCGTGCTGCACGGTTACTAAAAACAATCTTATAACGTTCAATTACCCGATAAGTTTTTGCCGGTTTAGCCATAGATATGTCAGGTAAAAACATAGCACTGCAGATAAAAACAATAAAAGCATAGGTTGCTAAAACATAAAATATCATCTGCCAGCTATGCAGCAGCAATAAACTGCCAATACTTGGCGCTATCATGGGTGCCAGCATCATGATCATACTGACATAAGACAACCCTTTGGCGGTGTTTTTACCATAAAGCTGTCGAATAATGCCTGGAACAACCACAGTCGCGGCACTGCTAATAAATGCTTGGCAAAAACGTAAAGCAATAAATTGCTCAATATTTTCGACTAATGTTAACCCCAAGGTTGTTAATAAAAAGCCCGACAACCCCAACATTACCATGGCTCTGCGAGAGTATTTATCTGCCATTGGGCCAAAAAATAGCAAGCCCATTGCATAACCAAATAAATAAATACTTAAACTATTTTGTACCAAAGGCATTTGGGCTGAAAAGTAATTCGCTATTTCTGGCATGCCAGGAAGGTACATATCAATGGCGAGAGGCGACACAGCAATTATGGCAGCAAGTAATGGTAACATTAATGTCAAGGAGGCGTTAACTTTTGGCTGGTTCATCATTACTTAACCCCTATATTACTAGGCTCAGGACTAGGCTCAGGATAGTCATGAACAAGTTTTCCAATAATTTGAATGGCATTATCTATCCGCTCACTCCATTGCACACCATAGCTGATCCGCATATAGTTTTTATATTTTCCTGATGGTGAAAAAATTTCGCCTGGAGCAAAGTTAACGCCCTGTGCAACAGCTTGTTTAAAAAACTGACTGGTATCAACATGTGAGCGACAACGTATCCATAACACGCTGCCCCCTTGCGGTTTTGAAATACAAACTTGTTCCGGAAAGTATTCAGCAATTAATGCTCGCATACGTTCACAGTTATAGCGAAGGGTTTTTCTCAACAATTGTAAGTGCCGGTCATATTCACCACTCATTAAATAATCACTTAAGGTCCATTGCTGTAGCATTGACGTAGAGCACGACTGCGCTCTTTTGATGCGCTTAGCTTTTTCTTCAAATTTGCCCGGTAACAACCAGCCAACACGATAACCTGGCGCGGCAGTTTTGGAAAAAGATGAACAAGTTAATACTAAGCCTTTTTCTGAATATAACTGTGCTGGTAATGGACGGCTCTCAGAAAAGTACAAGTCGCTATATACTTCATCTTCAATCAGGACAATGTCGTTTTGTTCTAATAGCCTCACCATGGCTTGTCGTTGCTTATCTGTCATCATAGAGCCCGATGGATTACTAATGGCCGATGAAAATAAGCACGCCTTCACCGCGTGTTGCTCAATAACCTTAGCCAGCTCAGCAACACAAACCCCTTCTTCAGTACAGGTATAAACTTCTAGCGCTTTCATACCTAAGCTTTCAATCAACTCAATAATGCCAAAATAGCAAGGAGATTCAACCGCAATAATGTCGCCGCGCTCGGCAACACACTGTAAAGCGATAGATAACGCCTCTTGTGCGCCATTAGTGATAATAAGATCGTCGTGATTTACCAAAGCACCGCACTCTTGATAGCGAAAAGCTAGATTTAAACGTAATTTAGCATCGCCATTTACCGGTCCATAACTTACGGCTTTTTCTGAGACTCGACTTAGGACAGAGCGCATTAATCGAGCAAGCGTTTTATCTGGTGGGTGAGCATTTACCGGATTAGAAATACCCAGTGCGACAGAGTCAGGCATATGAACAGCTTCATAGACTTGTTCGATTAAACTACGACAAGAAATTTCAGTTGGCTGCCCCCCCGACCATTTTGCTCGCATAGGCAATAAAGTACGCGCCTGTGTTGCTTTTAAGTAGTAACCCGACTGAGGTCGAGCAGAAATAGTACCTTGGCGCTCAAGCTCAACATAAGCCTGCTTTACGGTGGGCACACTGATATCAAACTGTCGACTCAGCTTACGTAAACTGGGCAACTTATCGCCAGGGCGTATTGCTCCACTGCGTTGCTGATGTTCAACAAAATCGATCACTTGTTGATATAAAAATTCTGACGCTGATTTATCGACGAGCCGCATAACTGTATAGGTTGCATTTTCATTTTTTTGTATATGTTATTAAAACAAAAAAGCCGTAAAATGTCTATTCGTTACTAACACTGCCTACTTGATACTCCTAAGTATTTAGCTGGTTTAAAGGCCATTCGCTTGGTTTATCTTTTTGCTCCACGAGCAACAGCTTGTGGTACTTATTCAAGAGATCGTTATGAATAATACATTTTTATATATCATTACTGTGTTGATTTGGGGATCAACTTGGATTGCAATTAATTACCAATTAGGTGAGGTGGCTTCAGAGGTTTCTATTGTTTATCGTTTTGGCTTAGCAGCTATTGTGCTATTTGCTTATTGCAAACTTAAAGGTTTACCTTTACGTTTTTCATTACGCCATCATCTACAGTTTTTCTTTTTTGGCGCCACTTTATTTAGCGTTAACTATTATCTACTGTACTCTGCGCAGCAGCACATCAACTCTGCATTAACCTGTATCGCCTTTTCAATGATTATGTTTCTCAATGTCTTTAATGCTCGTATCTGGTATGGCACTAAAATTACTCAGCAAGTTTATTTAGGTGGAATATTGGGTCTACTCGGTATTATTACACTATTTTGGCCACAAATTAGTGATACGCAGTTAGGTGCTGAAACCTTATTGGGCTTAGGTTTTTGCTTAACGGGCACTCTATTTGCGTCAACTGGCAATATGTTATCAATGAAAAATCAAAAGCTCAACTTACCCCTGATGTCTGCTAATGCTTGGGGCATGGCATATGGTGCTATTTTTATGGCAATTATTGCCATGATACGCGGCAGAACATTTAACTTCGATTACAGTTTTTCTTATATAAGCTCGCTGCTTTATCTCGCTATTTTTGGTTCGGTTATTGCCTTTGGTAGTTACCTAACATTACTCAACCGCATTGGTGCACATCGTGCGTCATATGCATCCATTATGTTTCCAGCTGTTGCCGTCGTTATTTCAACACTGGTTGAGGGCTTTTCTTGGACAGGCTATACCGTGATCGGCTTATTCTTTATTTTGGCAGGCAACCTAGTGGTGTTAATGCGTACTAAAAAGCCCGTTGCGATAGCGGTACCTTCAGCGCCGCATACCGCTAAGCCGCTAAAAACAAATGTGAATCAAAATAATTTAAAAGTAGAAACTTTATAATCAATTTAATGCCATATCGTCAGTTTTTTGTGCGCAGCTCACTTAACACTAAGTGCCGATTGCACAACGGCGCTGAATACCTTCCTTTTCAGCGCCGTTTTTTCTTACTTCTTTAACCCAGAGGCGGCAAGTGTCAATGTTGTTACTTTTCGAAAAACACTTGCTTATCAGGCTCTTTGTGCTTAATAGCTGCCAATAGGTGAGCCTGGCGGTAAGATTATTTTAGACACTGGCGTTGCCGTCTTGTCATGGCTCAAACTGTAATTAATTTGCTTGGCTAATAAAGCAAACTGCGCTCGTGAGCCTTTGTATTTTTTAGTACTGCGCTTATTCATTAACCACTGAGATAAATCCATTAAGGTAAGATAAACTTCCGCCTTAACTTCAGTAACCAGGTTCTCACTGTGCCATAACGCTAACAAATGCTCGACAAGTTGCTGATTCACACGTTGTTGTATTAGCAAGGCAGTAGATTTTTTAGGGGCTGACTGCAAAGTAGCGCCAACAAGTTTAGTCAACAGTTGCCCTACTGAGGGTATGTCACTATCAAGCATACTTTGCTGTTGTAATCTTGCTAAACGTTCAGCATTAAGTAGTAATGACAAGGTATGCTTAGCACTTGCCTCTGCTGCACTAATGGGGTCAAAAGTTAATCCTGTGTAACTGGTAAAGCTTTCTCTGTTTCGACTGTAACCATAAGCTTTCGGTGGAATTAGCGCTGTAACTTCAGCAGGAACCATCAGTGTTTCAACTGACAACGTTAGCAATAGCGCATTCAAGGCCGCATTTTGTGAAGTACCTGATACCACCTTTTGTTGATTGGTAAATTGTTCACTACGCAACTGATAACCGTAATCAACACCGGCAATAAGTTTGGCAGTCGCTTCAACTTGAAAACGATGAAAATTATAAATTGGCACCAGTACTTGTTCGAGTTCTGACATCGGCGTGCCAACAGGAATACTGTTTAAGCCAAAGTTAGCTAAAGCCAGTTTACGTACTTTTAATACCTGGGTTAATTCCGCCGCAGCATCTTTGCCGTTATCCCATAAATGCCCTGTCGCATGCGCGCCAGATTTAGGTCTTGCGTCAGGATCAGTCACATAAGCTAAACCTTGTTGCTGAGCTGAGTTAACTAATTCAGATAAATACTGTGCTTCTTGCGCTTTATTGACATCGCTATACCCATAGGCAACCACATATTTGTCCCAAATACCAATATCGGTTGCGTACGCATTTTCTAAGCTGATTTCATCATTTTCAATGGTGATTAACGGATGTGGATAATCCATCACCGATGCGCGATCGTTAACACTGGCAGCAAAGTTATGCGCAATACCTAAGGTATGCCCTACCTCATGTGCTGACAGTTGACGAATACGAGCTAATGCCATTGCTTTCATCGCACTGGTATCAGTTTCTGTCGTTTTAAAAGGCGAAGTTAAGCCAAGCGCAATTAAGTAGTCTTGGCGCACGCGTAAAGAGCCTAGCGTGACATGACCTTTAATAATTTCACCTGTGCGTGGGTCAATAACCGACGCACCATACGACCAACCACGAGTTGCACGGTGTACCCATTGAATAACGTTATAGCGCACATCCATCGGATCGGCATCACTTGGCAGCATCTTAACTTGAAAAGCATTTTTATAACCAATAGCCGAAAATGCTTGGTCCCACCAACGCGCACCATCAAGTAATGCACTTTTAACCGGCTCAGGCACGCCAGCATCAAGGTAATAAACAATAGGTTCAACCGCTTCACTTATTTTCGCTTCAGGGTTTTTCTTTTGTAAACGGTGACGGGGAATATTGCGTTTTATTAATGGCTCATCAATGGCACTCGCATAGTCGGCATAAGCGTGCTGCCAAAAGCCGCTATAAGGATGAAACTCACGCGTTTGATAACCATCATCAGGTAACTTAATTAATGAATGATGCAAATTTACCGTAACAGCAGAGGCATCAGGTGTAACAGAGCGCAAATGCGTACCAGCTTTGCTGCCTTTAAAAGTCACTGTCGCTTCTAGTTCAGTGTTATTTGGAAAGGCTTTACTACGCTTTTTATAAACACCACTACGTGAGGCATCAATTTTATAGTCCCCCTGCTTAGTTCGCTTCAATTGTGCTGACAAGTTATGGATATCTGACAACAAGAATGGCGTGTAATCAATAAGGGTTTTACTGTTATCTTGTGAGTGATTGCTGACCTTAAAGCCCCAAATAATTGAGCTAGCAAAAGCCTCATCAACAGCTTGTTTTTCAAGCATATTACTAGTATTAGCACGGTAGTAGGTATTAAGTTGGCGCAAAAATACTTTATTACCCACTTTTTCAAAGCGCACTAAACGCGTGTCACCAAGTTGACCTCGGTCTAAGCCAATGTCATTGGAGCCGACCCCTTGTGGCAAAGCACTTTGAAATAAAAAGTTTTGCTCAAAGCTCGTTATTTCTAAAAAAACTTTACCTGTTTTATCATCAAGATAAAAAGAAAAGTAACCTTGATGGTGTTGCTTATCTTTAATAAATTCAGTGTATGTTTGCTCTGTTTGCGCCAGCGCTTGCGCTGATAGTACGCAACAGAAAAATAAAGCTATTACCCTAATGAAAAAATTCATTCTATATCCTTGCCATCTGTAAAATTAAATAATGAGAAGTGCTGAAAATACTCATATTCTTGTTATAATCGATTTAAAAGTAAGCTTGAAATTTTTTTCAAATTACTTTATCGCTTAATTAAAGCAAATTTTTAATGTATTGATATTACATCATTACACCGAAAATTAAATACAATATACAATTTACTCTTGTAATAAAGAGTATGACTTTAAAGTAATTAGGTAACCCGATGCAACTACTAGCTCCCGCTTTACGTTAAGATAATATA
>UEXM01000098.1_pt1 | contig 95829 bp, 111 predicted proteins | sample 1796661 | NCBI WGS metagenome assembly UEXM01 (sample SAMEA4772469, study PRJEB27181) | metagenome | reverse complement strand
CTCCCCCCTAGATCCCCCTACTCCCCGACCTTATGGACGATGAAATAAGTCCCAAGTAAAGGGAGTTTTTCGGGGCGACGAAGGAGGTACATTCAATATATCTAAGAAATTTCCGAGATTTGGGTTTTTTTCTTGAGCCCTAGACTCATTAACTCATCTAACTTCCTTTGTTTTCTTTTGTTTAAACGTTTAAGTTTTGGTTGGGGCGGTTGCTTGTGTTCAAAGCCATTCTCAATGCAATGATCTAGAAAGCCCCCTTCTAACTTCATATCTTCCTCAAGGTATTTTTTTAGTTTAATTAAATCATCCCTAACGTTTTCTTTGGTTTTTGAGATGTTAGTTTTACCATTATCGTCAAGATAGATTAAATCTTGTCTAAGACGCAGGTACTGATCTAAACTAGGTTCTTTCTGAATTAGCTCTATTGTTTTATAGGGTACCTGCTTTTGAATAATAGACTTTTTAACTTTACCTTCGTGTATACTATAATTTCCTTTTATATGCCACATAAGTTTAAATTTGTCGAAGACCGCTCTTGGATTTTTTGTGTGTTCAAACTGTTGTTTCATAACTTTCTCCTGTTGTTTCGTTATGTATATAACATAACATAAACGCTTTAAGTTGTCAAACTAAATTTAAAAATTTTTCAAAAAAAATTCACGGTTTTGAGACTATTTACTACTAACAAAGGTATAATATGTTCAATTTATTATTTTTATTAACACTTGGTAGTTGTATGACGACTAATAAACAAATTGAAAAAGCTCGTGGTGTAATGGGCGGAGTTGATTGTTTAGTTAGGCTAGAAAAAAAACTGCGGAAATCACACTGTAGTCAACTCGAAGTTAAGAGAGGAATGCACCAAATGGTGCTTCGCTGCAAGAAGGTTGATAGGGACCGGAAAAATATTTGGGATACATGGTGGTTTAGACTGTCATCATCAATACTCGAAATACACCCCGACCTGATTGAGGAAATTGAAAAACATACTATTTGTATCGACGCTCAAGTTCGAATTGAAGCGTATCCCCCGGAAAAAGTAAAATGAAATTGACACAAAAACAATTAAGACAAATAATAAAAGAAGAATTGGCATACGTTATACAAGAAGATAACCAAATGACTGAACAAGAAGTAATGAAGGTTATTGATATGATGAAAACTGAAATGGCGATGGCACTAGACTTTATGGAAGTGCTTGACCTAGATAACATAGGCCCGGATTTAAAGCGCCAACTGGCGCAAGGCATTTGGCATAACAGTATTGGTATACGAGCAAACCCTGAACAACAGCGATTGCAAAATACACTCCATCAGGCACAGCAAAGCGGCTTCTATAGTGAAGTTGATATGGCCGAAAAAGCATTAGATGAATTTTTTAAAAATTATGGTAGAAATAAGAAAGCGCTTTTTGACTTGGTGGGAGTTGAGCACATGAACGACAATGCATTCCAAAACGTGGAAGAGTTTCAAGAGTTTTTACAAGAAAAAGGAATTTTATAATGAAGTTAACAACAAAACAATTACGGAAAATTATCATCGAAGAAATAAACGAGGTAACCAATTCTAGGCGCTTTATGGCTAGAAAGGCTGCTGGCTTTGACGATGAAATAATGGGCAAACTCGACAATATAGAGTCAAGCGGGGATTATGAGGATTATGTTTCCTCATATGAATTAGCTTCGGCTATGGGTTCCGAGGAAAGCATGGCTCATAAACTTGAATTTCAAGGTGCCAGATTGATTCCCAAGTTCATTAGAGAAACAATCAGCGGAATTCAGAACCTTCCAACAAGAAACAGAATTCGCTATTGGCAAAACCAAGGTGTTAACTTGGACCAGTACGTGAAAAACCCAATGCAAGGTCAAGGATACTGGGAACCGATGCACATAACCAAGGAACAACTGGCCACTACGGAACAAAGGTTTATGATGGACCATTTATATTCCATGAACTGGGAAGAATACAAAAATTCCGAGGGTGGCGGGGCAGATCAAGAAAGATTCAACGCTGAGTGGATGTCATATGCTCCTGAGTTGTATAGATTAATCGTCGGGGAAATTCAAAAATACATTGAGGACGGAAAAATTCGTGAAATAAATGGAATTCTATATAATCCTGTTCCAATGCATATGCGAGAAAAATAAAAAGCTACTGCATATAGCCTGTTCCTATAACTTCCCACTCCATATGGGTTTCAATATGAGATCCCATCGGTTCATAAGGAAAAAAGTCAATTTGGTGACGAGACAAATGAATCAAGACTAGAGACCCGTAAGGAAAGGACTGTAACGCTGATGCGGGAAATGCAAGAAACCCCTGATCGGGACCTGTACAAACTGAGTAACCCAGCAATTGTGATCCGTCTGAGGAGTATACAGCTAATAATATCATGTATGTACGAGAGGTATCATAGGGAGCCCAGCTAAACGTCATCCCCGTCCTATAGATAGGGGCAGAGAACGCATAAGAAGGGTCAATATACAGCATTTCTTGCGGTTCTATGTAATCATACCCTTCCATGGATAAGAACTGAATTTCGGCATCCTCGGACGGTATAGACACATTGTGGATTGAGTTCCTATCATACTGTGTCTCATAGATCTGGGCATAATATTCGTCTCCTTGCTTTTGAGCAATGAATGAATGTACCGGCCCTGTTATTGTAAGGGACTCACCAACATCTATTTTGTTTGTTGAAGGGCTCGTTATGAGCAATTGATCAACACACTCTCCTAAAGGAGGTATCCAATCCGTGTGATTTTCGTTAGTAGGTTGAAAAAATTTGGCTCCGAACTCCACGAGGAGTTCTTGTTGCTCCCCAACGCAGGCGGGACATGCAATCTGTCGTAGATAATAGTGAATATACCCACCATTCCCTTCAATGGGCGGTGGTGGCAAATCAGGTTCCGTAGATGGTCCGACACCCGGCTCAATACCGGATTCTTTTTCTCCCGTTTCTTCGGTTATCCTTTTGATCACAGACACGTCAGAACTGCATGCATATAAAAACGCAAACAAAATATAAAACATAATTACCTCTCTTATACAATATAACCTGTTAAGGAGGTTTTGTCAAGTAAAATTTATTGTTTTGCTAATGTTCTTCCATCAAATTTTTGCTTTAAGAATGCAACAAGTCTCTGGTTTAGATTAATTTTATCTAGAGTCGTACTTGGGTCGACTGTTCTGATGTATTGAATTGATTGTTCGATAAATTCCATTTCAATTTTGTTATCCAGCATCTTGGACCACTCATCATCAATGTTAAGCATCTTCATAAAGCCAGCAGTTGTTGCTTTATTGTCCTCGGCAGTCATTACATCCTTAACAATCATGGCAAATGCTTTGTTAGGATCCCCAGTACCAGATTCAACTGCGTCTCTAACTGACTTTGCGACCTTAAATAGTCCCATAATTGTTCTACCAGTTGAAATAATCACTTTGGCGGCTGGTATCATTTCTTCGAGAACGAATTTTAACACCTTTGCGCCAACCTTTTTAGCTAAAAACTCCTGAATTATTGTGTTTGTTGCCATAATTTTTAAATATTCAACAACTTTTGATTTACCCATGGTTTTAAGCACTGCACGTAAGCCGTTTGCTGCTATTTCGGTAAACAATTCTGTTATTTTTGATGTGATTTCTGCTAGCTCCTCAGCTTTTTCAGGGAACTCTTCAGCAAAGGTCTCAAAAGCTTTAACAATCGCATTAGCCACTCTTTTTAATTTATCACTATTTGCAAGTATGTGTGCCTCTAGAGTATCAACTAGCGAACCAACAGTCTGTGGTTCTACTTCTTCCTCCTCAGCAAGCATCCCTCTTCTGTAATTTTCAAAAATAAGTTTCATATTTGTAGTCATATTCTGGTTTCTCCAATAATCCTAAATAGTCTTTTATGTTAGAAAAATCATTGGCTGCATTATCTTGACCAAAAACGATAAAGCAAAGCCTAATATCCATATACCAACTGCGAGTGATATAATATAAAAACTAAGCTCTACACATGCCTCTAGAGGGTGAGTGATGGCTCCCACAAGCATTTTTTTGATTCTTTCTTTTCTTTCTTTGTCCATATTTTCTCCATTTGATATTATAACACACTATAAACTTTGTGTCAAGTTATAATTATAAATATGCATAGAAAAATTAATTTTAACATTGGAGACCTAGTTAAGCATCGGTTCATTAATTATGGATATGGCATAGTTATTGAAAAAAGGGAGTCAATTAACTTTGGCGAAATTTTAAATTCTTACGTGGTACATTTTCCACAAGAAGATTTAAGGAGGTTGGTGTTCTGCACTGAAATAGATGATGCAGTTTCAAATCGGAGACATAGTAATAAGCAATAATCCATGGCTGATTGGTTTAATCGGGGCTCGCCATGTGCCGGGTGTAATTACATACGTTGGTCTTTATTCTTCTAAGATCCGCCTATTTACAGATAGTGAAGACATTACTCTAATGAATGACTACATCGACAAAATAAGCATGAATACTAAAAAAGATAAATTAAAAATTGGTGATTTGGTTGAGTTAAAACCAAATATTAAAGAAATTTTAAATTACAAAGGGATTGGTACAATCATCGCAGAAACAATAATTAAAACCTCAGATTTTGACGGAAGAGAAATGAGCAATGTGATTGACTCTTACCTTGTTTATTTTGCAGAGGAAGATTATACTTATACCATCCCAAAAAACTGTCTTCGGCTTTTTTCAAAACAAAAATAGATTAATAATTTTACCTCATAGTTACTAGTATGGGGGGATTTATGTTATGTTTGTCTGGTTTTTATTTTTGTTCGCATGTATATCGGATCACATGCTCACATACGAGGTTGAAAAAATAACTTACGAAGAGGTTGAGACGTGGGTGTCTCAGCAAGATGTTTATATTGAAGGGGATACGATAATTATCCAAGATACTGGACAGGACGCAGCAGACATATGGGTTGATAATTTTACACAGCCGGGCAATTTTGAAGGGGTTGACATCTTATGGGTGATCGACCCTTCTGGTTCTATGATTAATGATAGGCCAAGAGTAGTTGCTGGAATTGGTGATATGTTAAGTGTGTTGCCGGTTTCTGGTTGGAGATTAGCGATTATATCTGCTGATCCGACTCGGTCTGCTCAAACCCAAGAGTTCCCTCTAATTCCGGGAGACGGGTCTCAAGAAGCCGAGGATCAACTAAGCACAACTGTAACAGGGCACCACGAGAAAGGTTTTGATGCGGTGAGATCGTATATGGGAAATGGTTATGCCTCTACATGGATGAGAGAAGATGCTGCTTTATTGATTGTTTTTGTATCAGATGAAGAAGAGCAAAGCTATGTGCATTTTCCCAGCCCTAGTGATTTTATAGGTTGGATATCTACCGAGAGAGAATATGTTTTTGTTTCTTCGATAGTACAGTTGAAGGAGGGAGATACCGAGTGTCAACCAGCCTCACCCTTGAATGAAGGAAAAAGATATATTGATGCCGCTAATGGATTACCCGGTCAAACGATAGATATTTGTTCTGAAGACTGGTCTCAGGGCGTTGCAGACGCCGGAACACAGATTACTCAATATGATTATTGGGAGTTAACACATGTTCCACTTTATAATGATAGGATTTATGTTTTTATTGATGGTGTGCCCAATTATGATTGGCATTATGTTGATGCTGAAAACCGTGTTTATTTCAATACAATGCCTGATGAAAAAAGTTTAGTGGAGATTGCTTACTATTATCAGTAAATTTAACTATTTATTGTCGAAAACGTTTGACAAACGGCACAAAATGTGCTATAATATAGGAAAAAACAATGAAATTATTAATGGAAAGCTGGCGTAAATTTGTAAATGAATCTTGGACCAAAGAATATAAAATGGAAACCTTAGGATTATATACCTTTCAGACATCAGTCGGCATGAATTTGGCTCTTGTTGATTTAGCATCGGCACAACCTCCAGAGACACCAATGGTTATTGGAATGATTGAGACAAGTACAATGACAGATAAGCCCTGCATTCCGGACACACATGAAATTGGTGCCGTTGCGGTTCACCCAAGCGCTCTTGAAAGAGGTATTGGAACGTATTTATATGAAGTCGCCTCACTCTTAGTGCTAAAAAATTATAAAGGAGGCATAACCTCGGACCATTTGACTAGTACTACCAAGCCAGCAGCAAAAGTTTGGAACAAACTTGAAAACGAATTTGGATACATTAAGAGAAAAACTGCACCGGGCACAGAAGAATACAATGAAGATGGAGAAATAATCGGTGGAAGTGATACTTTTGATTATAATGGGACAACACCAGACCCTAATGACGACTGTGATGACGTAAGTGTCTATAAAGCGGCCTCAGATCATAGCCTACAGATCCCTCCGGAAAGAATTTCCTCCGTTCAGGCCATTGTAACAAAGCAAATTAATAATTTAAATGATTATTTAGATAAAAGCGATATATCAGTGAATCTTATACGAAGAGAAATAGCAAAACAAGCAAATAGATTATTTAACAACGAATATCAGCCGGAAAAAACCGGAATTCACGGAGATGAGAAGTAATGGCTGTAATAACTTTCGATTTTGATGACACAATCGTTATGGCTCACATGCTAATTGAAGATAATAAGCCAATTTTTGTTTTTGATGGCTATAATGATAAAATTATTGAGTTAATCCAATCTCATATTGAAAAAGGAGACGATATTCATATTGTTACAGCACGATCTAGAGATAAAGAAGATCTTTTTCCCGAATTTACAGTTCCGGCATACCTTGAGAAGCTCTTATTAAGCAGTTATTTTACGCCCGAAAGAATTCACTATACCGAAGGTGCATTAAAGTTAGAAAAGCTCGAAAATTTAGGCTCTACGCTCCATTATGATGATAGTTTAGAGGAGATTTCCAACAACTTTGGCAAAATACAGGTAAAAAATCCGTTTGATTTCTTAAAAGACAGCCCAGAAGTTGGAAAAGCTATCATATATGACAAAAATGACCGAATTTTACTCTTAAGGCGCACAGATGAAGGCAGAAAATGGGATATTCCGGGCGGACACCTCAAAGAATTGGAAGTAAATCGCCCAGATGGACCTATTGAGGGCACAGAAAGGGAAATAATGGAAGAAACAGGCTTGTTATTGCCGTATTTAGAGAAAATTGGCTCTCAAATATTCCACTGGAAGGGTAAAAATAACAATATTACTTTTTTTCAGACCAAATTAGAGCAAAATGAGCCCGAAATCAACCTAGATATGCAAGATTTTCAAGAAAATGACGAATATGTGTGGGTTTCTGTGGATGAAATGTTTAAATATGCCAAAAATGGCACTCAAATTGTACGTTCAGCGGTAGAAATGATCAAAAATCAAGGAATAATCAGTGAAGAGAGCCGTTTTCAGCGCTCTCAGAAGCGAAAACATAAGAAAATGAAGAAAAAGTTGATTGGATTAGGCAAAAATAAGAGTTTTGGAGGCGGAAAAGGCCATAAAAGGCCTAAAATGAGTCGTTCAAAGAGTGCACCAGCCGGCTTTGGAGCTTTGGAAGAGAAAGATGATAAAAAAAAACGCAAAATTAAGGTAAAAATCGTCCAAAATATGGATGAAAAGCGCAAGAAAGGGCGTAAAAAGCGCCGTAAAACACCCAAAAAACGCCGAAATAGGGGGTCATTATGGCCTTATATAGGCTCCCATGCACATGATTCCGGTGGTGACAGTGGTGGCGACGGTGGTGGAGAATAAGTTTTTGGTTTCTATTTACTTGTAGGGGGTACTTATGGTGTCATTTGAAGAGGAAGATCAAGAGTTTTTCACGAATTACATCAAATTAGCCGCTCGTATGGCCGGGTTTATTAAAAATAAGAAGGGTGACTGCCTGTATACGGTCAAAATTAAAGGAAAAGGGAAGGCTTTTTACTGGTCTTTAGCAGATAAGTCCTTCGTATGGATAGAAAAGAGTGCTGATTTCTATTGGGTTGACAGCATTAAGAAGGATAAACAAGGAAGATACTGCTTATTTACACCCTACACCTTTGGATTAGGTGTCTTAGTTATGGTACCAGAGGAAGAAATTGAATGGATTGGTCTAAATTGATGGAAAAAGCTTTGTTTGGCATCCTCTTTATGATGTCAATTTTGTTTTTGTATGTTATTTTTGGCTTTGATATACCTGTCATAGTGGTTTTGTGTCTAATTTATTTAAAAATTGGAGAGCAGAATGACTAATGACTCTCAATTATGTGAAATATTATGTAAGAATTTACAAGAAAACTTTAATTAATGAGTCTTGGCAAACGCTAGGGCCCTATGATTATGATATTGCAATAGAATTAATGTATAACTACTTAGGTAAAGGCTTGTGTTGTTGGGTTGAAAATGTCAAAATTGGAGAGTAAAGTTGCTTTTGGTGAAACAATGTCCTACGGATTTGAACTAGGTGATCTAGTTTCATGGTCTGAGTGGGCAGTTGTTGATAATGATATTATAGAAGTGGTCTATTATGGCACAATTATCGATAAAATAGCTAAAATTATGGGTGGAAGACCTGTGAGTGTGATAATGGTTGTTTGTTCGAAGACGGGAGACACAATATCCCTTAGTCCATTTCAATTAAGACTTGAGGAGACTAATTAGAATTATGAAAATAGTAGACCATATAGCAATTTTAGTAGAAGATCTGGAAATCTCACAGAAATGGTATGAAAAAAACTGTGGTGCTGAGTTAGTTTTTGAAGACTATAAGTATAAAAGAATGGCTATGGGCAATGTCACACTCGCTCTTATTGATAAAAAACATTATAGTGATGCCCACATAGGTATTTATGTTGGTGAATATCGAGATTTGCCTTCACATTTAGGGCAAGTTGTCCAACATAGGGACGGTACAACTGGTTGTTATGTAAAAGACCCGGATGGCAATGTGGTCGAGTTTATACATTATAACGAAGAGTGCAAAAAGGATATGAAGATATGAAATTGACAACAGAACGGTTAAAACAAATAATAAAAGAAGAACTCAAAAATGTTCTATCCGAGGAACCAGAAGGTACCAAAGAACTAAGTGACTACATCGGATTATATGCACCCGGTGTGCTGAGAGTTTTTCATTATACTCCTAAAGGGGGGCACTCTGAACAAGACAGTATGGTAGTTGACCCTGAAATGTTTGGTAAGCAAAGATATACAATGCGGGATGTTAACGCTAGCGGATATAAGCGATCCTATTGGTATGTTGATCTTGAGAATACCGAAGGAATGGTTACTTCTGGTCATGGTGGGCTCTTCTATGCGGATATCCCCGGAAACAAAATATATGACTGGCAGAACGACCCAGAGGGGATGCATAAAAAGCACAAACATCCCCAATATTCTTTCCTTCAGTGGGATAATTTCTTCGAAGATATAAGACAAAATTATGTTGGTACATACCACAGACTTGGATACAGGGCCAGCGGGGAACCGACAGTTATGACCTTTGATAAAATCAAAGCAATAAAGACTACCAAAGAGGAACAAGACGCAATATTAAGTGGAAATAAACAATGAAATTAACAACAAAACAATTAAAACAAATAATAAAAGAAGAACTCTCAAAAGCCCTCAGAGAGAGTACCGGAATGCCAAAACTTGATCAATTGCTTAAATCAGACGATGGAACTTTTGTGATTCAAGGAATTGAGCTAGCAGATATGCTGGGTGTGCCAGTCTCCTACAGTGATTTGAGTCAAAACTCAAAAATTATAAGAATGGTTATAGCACACCCAACAATAAAGCAATCACCCGAAGCAATGAGAATCTTTGCCACGGCGCCACCTGCAAATACATATGTCTTGGCGAAAGTTGCCGTAAACCCGGTAACTCCAGTGGATGTTTTGCAAAATTTATTGGATAACGACAAACTTAGAGTACGTGCTAGCCTTGCTTTAAATTCTTCTTCGACTAAAGAAATGCTCGATACCTTATCAATGGAAAAGGAACACCAACGGACAAAGCGCAATGTTGCCTCTAATCCTAGTGCAACAGCCGAAATACTTGACCGCTTAGTTGACCATGGAATAAAGAAAATCGATTTCCAGCTTGTTGGGTCTGCGGCACAGCACCCTAATATAACAAACGAAACTCTATTAAAAATCGTGCATAATAGAGGTGTCCCCTCAAGTGCAACCGACGTCGCTGGTGCCGTTCTTGACATGAGAGGATACGGTAAAGATGAATTGGTGCCGCCGGAACCAGAAAAGGATGAATTTGAAAAAATGTTCGGCGGTCACGATGATCTGGATTTTAGCGGAATTAATTTAGAGGATGATGACGATTATGAATTTTAAAATTAACAACAAAACAGGATCTCCGGTTGAATATGAAAAAGAAGTACACAGTCTTTGTGATTTCGCTCAACAAAGATTAGGCTTTGAAAAGCCCCCAAGTATCTTTCTTAACCATGACAAGAGAAATGCTAGTAACACTCTTGGCAAAACAGGCCATTACGACCCCAACACTATGGAAATTCACGTGTTTGCAACTAACAGGCACCCCAAGGACATCCTAAGATCTATAGCGCACGAATTGGTGCATCACAGCCAGAATGAGAATGGTGAGTTTGAAGACTCAGGTTACTCTGGTAAGGGATATGCACAGAAAAACCCACATCTAAGAAAGATGGAAAAAGAGGCTAATGACCCAATGTTGTTTAGAGACTGGGAAGATAGTCTAAAAGAGAAAGAAAATACTATTTATAACGAAAGGAGAAATAGAAAAATGTCTTTAAAAGAATGGAAAAACAAAGAAATCGGTGGTCTTCTCACCGGAAAGTGGGGATTCAAAATGGATCTTGGAAAACTTAAAGAAGAAAAGAAACCTGACTTTGCTGATATCGATGGTGATGGTGACAAAGAGGAATCAATGTCTGATGCTGCCAAGGATAAAGAAGAGGGCGACACCGAAAAAGATGAAAAACCTATGAAAGAAAATGAAGGTGATAGTGAAGATAATACTGGTGAGGAAGAGGGTGAAGGTGAAGACAAACCCAAGAAAAAGAAAGGAAAATTAAATCCCGGCCTTCAGGCATATTTAGATAACAAGAAAAAAGGTAAAAAGTGATGGATCAAAACACAATCGTTGAAATTACAACAATTGAACAATTACTTGAAATGTCTGCGATGGGTGCAGGTGCAGTTCAAGGTGTTGCCGTTAAAAAGGAAGACGAAATGACAGAAGATGAAAAAATATTAAGAGAGCACGTTCGAAGAAAACTAAAAAATTTATTGAGTGAGCAAATTAAACAAGAATATCAATTAAGGGTTATTATTCGTGACCTTCTCAAAGAGGGAGATTTATCTGATACTCATCCACATAGATCAACCGGTATTAATACCTTGGAAGATGTTCTTAAAAAATCTATACCAACATTACGTACTGATTATAAAAAACTCACAACAGACGAAAATCAACGAAAATCGTTCAGATCACACATTGTTAAAGCTATTATAGATGCACTTAAGCCTGAGACTGTGAATTCTCAATATTTACAAGGCGGTTCTGGTGGTAGTTCCACTTTACTTTCTGAACCAACTGGTGGTGGTGAAGGGAAAGACATGGATGTAGAAGATGTCGATCTAGGCTTGGATGATGAAGAAGACGCTGACTTGGGCGCACTTGAAGAAGCTGATATAGAAATTGATATTGATGACGAAGGTGACGATGACAAAAAAATACCTGTTGAGGATGACGATGAGCCAAGCCCTGAAGAGGACTTTGGTGGTGGCTTAGAAGGAATGGACGAAACAGGACGTAACCACGCATATACTTGTTATCGCAAGATCTCACAGTATATCCTTGATGCATATGATTCACTAGCTAACCCAGAGGATAAAAAAATCTTTTTGGATTATCTTGTCACGAATATAAAGCTTTACTTCGATAAATTTGAAGATGAGCTTCAAACATCTGTGGATGAGCCAACAACACCAGAATATGACCAAGCAAAACAAACAGCATAATATAATATAACATATTATTAACCAATAGTCAAGAAAAATGTGGAAAAAAAAGTTAAGAGAATATAAAGGCAAAAACTACAAGTATTCTCTAAGAAATAAATTAAAGCGTGAAAAAAAGATCACTGACGATTTTGAGGTTATGCTCCAAAGTCTTTCTCTGGAGGATATTATTGGGCTTAAATTAGAGTTGGCAGCTTCTCATATAAATAATAAATTATATAACTTTCCTGTTTTTAGGTCTATGAAATATATTGTCAAAGAGGCGTGTCTCAAATTTGCTCTTTCTTCAACGAGGACTTTTGACGATGCAGCCTCTTTTCTTGGAATTAGACCCGGAGAATTAAGAAAAGAAATACATAAATTTAAAATTGATTTAGCCGAAATGAAGTTCGATAACTTTGAGGAACCTATTTAGTATCAAGAGGATTTATTATGAAAATAACAACTGAACTATTACGGAAAATGATTAAGGAAGAAATTAGCGAGATGCGAAGGGGATTCAATTCTTACAAAAAAAGACCCCGAACCAGCAGAGATCTCATTAGCTATGCAAGGAACCTTTTATTATATAACCCTAATGAGCCCGGTGGTATGTCAACACATCCTATAAGAAAAGAACAGGATGGTGAATATATGCGGTTTATTATCAATAAAGATGGCCAAGATATAGAAATTTTTGTAAATCATAGTGGTGGCAAAATTTATAGAATGGGCAAATCAATTGATACCGGCGAAAAAGTTGACCTAGTACCTGATGACACAAGCGGGAATATGCAATTTGGCGGAAGAGGTCATATTTCTTTAAAATAAAGGAACAAAATTATGAAAAAGATTAAAGTTAAAATTATAAATGAAAGCAAATTAAATGAATGCGGGGGACCAATTGAAGATCCAATGGCTCAAACAATACATGTTCCTGAAATTGGAATTGCTATGGATGATGAACCATGTGGTTGTCCTGATATGATGCACAACCATAATAACAACGAGGGAAGTATGTCTCGTTCCCAACTAATGCATATGAGAAATTATGCTGAAGAATTAATGCAAATGATATCTGATGAAGATAATCTTCCTGAATGGGTTGAGTTAAAAATTACACTTGCTAATGATTATATTGCTAAAGTAAAACACTATCTGGAGGGTGAACTCTACAGAGAAAAAGGTATGTTGGAAAATAAAACTAAATAAATTTACTTGACAAATAATCCTATATATGTTATATTAATATATAATTAATTATTATTATTTAAATTACTACTATAATATGAATATTAGTATAATGTTTTAATAATATATATAAATTACTATTTTAATAGGAATATAATGAATAAGAAACATATAGTATTATTTGATATGGATGGTACACTAACTAAACCTAGAGAAGAATTTGATAAAAGACTATTACAGCCTTTAAGAGATCTTTCTAGCTATGCTGAAATAGGAATTCTAACTGGTAGCGATTTAGACTATGTCAACCAGCAAATGGATTTATTAATAAGATTCTCAGAGCTAAGATATAAAACTCACTTGCTTCCATGCAATGGTACTAAACATTTATTACCTCCCTCTTCTTCCAGTGAAGAATACCAACTGATCCATGAAATGGATATGGAGAAGCACTTAGGAACTCCCTGTTTCAGACAACTGATGATGATCTTATGTGCTCAACAAGAAGGGATGTGTTATGACAACCGACTTCCATTAACCGGTCATTTTATATCCTATAGAGGCTCTACTGTTAACTGGTGTCCTATTGGTAGGAATGCAAACAACGACCAAAGAAAGATTTTTGTTGGTATTGATAATTCAATATCACCGACATTACGTCAAAGGGAAATGGATAAAATAAAACACAAGATTAATCTTAGATGCCCAAAAGAAGTTATGGTAGCTCTCGGAGGAGAAACCAGCTTTGATATTTATCCAAACGGATGGGATAAAACATACGCCCTCAAACATTTTCAAGATTATACCTGTTGGTTTGTTGGTGATCGATGTGGAGAAGGTGGGAACGACAAAGAGATTTATGAATTCTTAAATAAAGAAGGCAGAGCATTTTGGACCAGAAATACAGAAAACACAGCAGGGATAATTAAAGAAATTACCAAGGTGATTAAAAATGACTAGTAGAAAAGTATTAGTCGAATCAATTGCTAGTTTGATTAAAAATGGTATCAATATGGATGGCTATAATATGTTTGAATGCAACCTTTTTCTTAAAGATTTACATGTTTTTGTGAACGAAGAAACAGGATTGACTGCACACTATAGCAACAGAAAGGTGACAATAGAGTCAATATTTTTTGATCCACTGCTTTCAGTAGAATTGGAAAAAACAACGATCCAATGCATACCAATAACTGATGAAGGCTGGATAGATGCTGTTTTTGAAGTTTTAAAATTTCTACATATTAAAGCAGAGGCAAAAAGGCAAAAAGAATTAGAAAGAAGAAAAAGAGAAAAACAAGATAATAAAGATTTAGATTGGATTTGATGAGGGGAGCCATGTGAATGCTTACTTTAAACCATATTAATATTAGTGTTCATGATTTCTCCCCCATCTCTAAAAAAGGAGAGTTATATGAAGCCCGGCGATTTAGTATCAAGAAAGTGGAAACCGCAATATGGAACAGGGACCGTTGTTCATGTTCTGGGCGAAACAATAGTGGTAAAATGGATATTGAATGAGAGACCAAAGATCATTTTTGAAAAACAAAAGTATTTAAAGAAGATCAATGAGGGTTAAAAATGAAAATATTTTATTTAAAGAGAGAAGAAGACGAGAGCGGTATTAGTGGTACCGGAAGGGTGGCTCAAGGATTTGTTTTTGATAATGGAAAAGTAGCAGTAACTTGGTTATCTGAGCACCCATCTGTCACAATATACGACAATATAGGCGAAGTTCATGCAATTCATGGACATGGCGGCAAAACCTCAGTAGAATTTGAACCAGACTATAAAAGAGCCTGTAACGAGATGAAATCATTTATTGATAACTTTTCATTACCGGAATTGGCAAAAGAAAAACTACCAACTGAAGGCGCAGCGGCAAAATTGATTATTAAAAACTAATTTATTATGTGGAACAAGAATGGCTAACAACATATTCTCTAAAACTAGATGCGGCATGGCAACCTCTAGATATAATAACTGGATACAAGGCATTTAATATGTGCTATTCAGGTAGGGCCAAAGCGGTCTCTTCAAATAATATTGATGGGGTGCTGATACCCTCGGTTATTGTTTTAAATAATTATATTAGGAAATTTCCATTTCGTTTATCTTGCAACAGAAAGAACATTTTTTGGAGAGATGATAACCAATGCCAATATTGTGGAGAGAAGTTTAAATTTGATGATCTGACTATGGATCATGTTTTACCTAAGTCAATGGGTGGCGGAAAGTCATGGGAAAATATTGTAACCTCTTGCGGTGCATGTAATTCTAAAAAGAGAAATAGAACACCCAAAGAAGCACGTATGCCATTACTACGAAGACCTCATTCCCCACGAGTTGGCCTCTTGGATCTAAACAGAAACATTTCAATACATAAAGACTGGATAGTATTTTTAAAGGAGTAAAAATGAGAAGAATACCAACAATCGCCGTAAGCGGCGGATTTGATCCGATTCATAAAGGTCATGTTCAAATGATCAGGGAGGCGGCAGAATACGGCCAAGTCATTGTAATATTAAATTCAGACGACTGGTTAGTAAGAAAAAAGGGATATAAATTTATGACCTTTGAAGAAAGAGCCTTTATAGCAGGAAGTATCAAAGGCGTATCAGTAGTAATGAATGTTAACGATTCGGATGGTACGGTATGCGCTGCTCTAGAAAGAATGAAACCAGACTATTTCGCAAACGGAGGTGATCGTTATGATACCAATACTCCGGAAATGAAAACATGTAAAGAACTAGGAATTCAAATGCTTTGGAATATTGGAGGAGGAAAGATTCAGTCGTCTTCAACCTTGGTAAGTAAAGCAAAATACGGAAGGAGGGTATACGATGGACAAGAATTTTGATTTTACAACAATGGAAGCATTATTGCAAAAAATAGAAAATGATCCTGACAATATGGAATTAAAAGCACTTATTAATGATTTAATAATGGGCGCAAGGAAAGCGGGACATTTGGGTTTATCCATGAAAGAGGTAGCCAGCGTATGCACTCTGGGATGGGTTGTGTCGCAACAACCAGAACTAGAATCACTACTACAGTATTTACTGAGCAGGGTTACAGTAACGGATGAATTACTAAATTAATATGAAGGAGGGCTAAAACCCTCCTTTTTTGCTATTTAGGTAGTAAAAGATATCTTTGAGGAAAAAGAATGAAACTTATATTAGAAAACTGGCAGAGCTTTGTTAACGAAACAGAAGACAAACAAATCCAGCAACCCCTACCGTTGCAAAACAAAAACCAACAGCAACAACCCGCAGGCGATATAAAAGCTTCTGTTGAAAAAGCGACGGCCGTGTTCATGCAGTTGATAAAACAAGGCAAGATAAATCTTTCGAATGGCGATGGCATAGAAGGTTTCTACGCTAAACTTAGAAAAGATAACCCCGAACAGGGAGAAGCAATAGCCAAAGGGGCATACGATTCATTAATGAAAAAAGTAGAACCTCTCAAAGGTGACTTTAAGAACTTTATGGATCTGATTGAACTTTTCTCAAACGAAGAAAAGATGTCCAAAGCCAAACCAAAAGCTAAAGCCAACTTCCGTAAACAGCTTGCTGACTTAATTAAGACTGAAAATCTACTAATTCAAAATCTAATGGCTTACAACAAAGAAGACCCAAACCTCAAAAAAGCGTTGGCGCAACTCAAAGGTGAAAAAGAGCCCGCAAAAACAGACCCAGCAGTGAAAAAAATCAGCGATAAGTATGGCGAGCAAATAAAGAACATTCTACCAGACACCGCTGAACAAAACGCAATTGTAAAGTTTTTAGTATTTTTGTCAACAAAGAAATTATTAAAAGAAAGCGCCACACCATACATCAAGGCTGGTGTCTTTACTAAGGAAATTTTCGAGGAATATATGAGGTCTTTGGCTACAGAAGACAAGAAATCCTTTTTTGCTGCTTTGAAAAAGGACACTGTGATGGAGTTTTTGAAAAAAGCATTGACGGGACCTGATAGCGCAAAACCAGAAGAACCGGCAGCAGAAACAGAAGGTGGAGACGACGAAGAAATAGTCGACCCAGACCCAGAAAAACTTAAAGCCCTTAGAATTTCTTTTGGCAAATTTAAAAATCAATTTTATAAAGAAAAAAAATTACAAGAACAAGCCGTATTAGTAACCGCTCTCTTGAAGGCCCTAAAAGCATTCTCAGACGAAGAGTCCGCCGAAGCATATGGAAGACGAGCGGACCGTGATCGATCAACAAAATCACCAGCAGAGCCTACAACGGACACACCAGCTAAGAGAGATGACCTCTACGAAGTAGAAGATCCTGCCGCCAAAGAAACTGAAGGGGCCGATAAAATTGCTGCCAAGCCAAACGACATTAGAAATTTTAAGACTTCTGTACGAGCATTTCAGCGAGCACTTAAATTATCAGAACAACTTGTGATCCAAGCAATGAAGGACACCAAGGGAGGAAAGCTCGTCAGTGATGCCTCAAGGGCGAAAGTTGTCAAATTTGCAACCGCAACTCAAGAAAAGATTAAGATGTTAAATGATTCGATCAATAAAATTATGGGACCGGTTGAAAGAGGTTCATTACAAGAGAAACTTAGCCCTGATATTGAAGCAAAGATGCAAAAATATCGTGAGACTTTGGATAGAATCGAAGATGTATATGAAATCATTGTTGGGACAGACATAGAAAAGGGAGGCCTTGGCCGAATTATTGACAACCTTTCCAAATCCCCACCAGTTAAGATGAGCTTTAATGAAATTGAAAGAGGTGTTAAGAAAGCCTTAGAGTTATTGTCTACAATCAAAAAATTCTTTCCATCAATTGTGCCATTCGAAGGAAGTAAACTTCAAGCAACTGACATTACAGATCAGTACAAAGAAGCCATCGCAAAATTAGATCTAGACTCTTCGGACATTCAGACTCTCAAGGATGTTCTAGAAGGAGATCAAGGCAAAGTTGCAATATTGAGTTTTCAAGACAGAATAATTGAGTTTTCAAAAGATATTGAGAGAATCTTTGGTATTCCCGGACTGACAGAAAAAGATTCTGCCGATCCGGATGCAGAAAGAGAAGATGATAAGGAGGACGAGGAAGCCGAAGAGGAAGAAGCTACCGATTTTTATAAGGAAGGCGCCGAAGCTGCTAAAAGAAAGTATGCAACTGACGAGTTCATAATGTCTCTGGAAACAGAGGCGCAAAAAACAGCGTTTTACTATTTGATATCATTTTTTATGAAAGAGGGCCTAATAACAGAAAATATAGCAGATAAAATCAAAACTAAACTTGGTGCTGCCATTGTTGTTATTCGTGAAATAAATCCAAACTACGCAGTCTTAATTAATAAAGTCTTGGGTGACAAGAAAAAGGCTGATGCTTTTGTTGATTTCCTCCAGAGAGTTGATGCCAAGGGTATGGAAGCGACCAAAACGCCATTCAACACAGCAATAAGTGTATCTAAATTCATAACAATGAAACTTTTAAAAAACACAACCATCTCCGCCAGAATAGAAGACATAGGAATAAAATCAGGTTCTCAAGATGAAAACAACCTTTTAAGGCTTTTAGCTTATTTGTTGGCATCAGATGCCGAATTTATACCAGCGCTCAAAAAAGAATCTATTTCAACCATGATGAACGTCAGCGAACCACTCGCTGGCGATAAACGCAGGGCTGTGCTCACTTTAATTATGAAAAAGGACAAGGAACTTTTCAAATGGGCGATGAAATGGATGAAAGATAATAAAGTAAAAGTAGTGAAACTTTTCAATGCAATCGAGGTATTCATTGAAAAGAAAAATTATAAATTCAATACAAAAGGTCTTAAGTTGGCAATGTTGTTGAATCTAAACTTCAAGGACCCCACCCTAGAAATCCCAGAAGAAGAAGCAGATGTGGTAAAGCAAACAATTGAAAAAATCAAAGATGCTCCAACATTTGATATGGATAATTATGATGGATACGAAGAATTAAAAACTGCTATTGCTACAAAGGTCATTGACGTTGTTCAAGATGAAGGTAACGAAGAAGTCTTTTCATGGTCATCAGGCCAACCAGATTCTGTTTTAGAACCAATTGTGCAAGATTTATTAGCTTCATCCGGTGGTCTCACACTTGACACAGAAAAAGACCCCTTTGAAGATAGCAAGTTTAGGAAAAAGTATTCTAAACTCCCAGAGTTTGATTCGTGGAAGCAAATGTCAAAAGATCAAAAAACAGCAGTCTTAAATGCTATTGAAAAATATGACGACGAAGAAAGTGAAGACAAAGAACCCAGCAGAGGCGTGTTTGATGTCACAGAATCTCGTCTCCGCAGAGCAATAAAGAAATATATAGTTGAAGCAATATTGAAGTCAAATTGGGAAGAGATGGCCGGAGACCTTAAATCAAATGATTTGTTTAAAGGGAAGAAGGGTATAAATCTTATTTCAAGTTTCCTTAGAGATTTCCAAGACAATTATGGCGACGAAATTAAAGATGACCCAAAAGGTGATGACAAAAAGAAAAATGATGAAAAGAAACCCGAAACCACAAAAGAAGATTTCAAAGAAGTGTTTCAAGGTCTTGAGAGTGTGTTCGAAAGAGAATATAAACAAAAGTATTCAGACGGAAAACACTTCCTAAACCCAGACGAATTTCCTCAAATTGAAGATAATCTTGTGGAGAAAAAGGCGAATATTATAACCGACATGATCCTAAAATCAAAATATCCAAACATAGCAATAGAAATTCAAATTGGCCGTGGCGGAAGAAGTGAACAGTCTATTATGTATAAACTTCCTCAGCCCCTGAATATAGAAAATTCGGTCCCAGATTTTATGGGTAAAATGGATAAAGCTATAATAGAACCAGAAGAAAAAAAGGATGATGAAGAAACAGAAGAACCAAAGTCGCCTGAATCCGATGGTAAGTGGAAGACATTCTTCGATGACAATAAAAATATTAAATTTTATAAAAGTATAAATAGATTATATCGAAACGTTGACCAAAAAACAAATGGACGCTTCAATCAAACTGAGGAATGGCTTGATATTGCTGCTGGCATGTTGCAAGAAGATAAGTCCAGTGTTGATTTCGAGAAATTTCAAAACAAACTTAAGTATGTTGAGTCTTTTATAGAAATAATAAAGAAAAAACAAACAGATAAATTAAAACCCAAGGCTGTTAACCAAGGCTTCGCAGTGATGCAAGATTATATGGAACTTTTTGAAAGAGCTTGGAAAAAACACAAACCAGAAGAAGAGTTTCCATCACCACCAATAGATTCTAATTTAGAAGGTGATGACGAGTTTGCAGATCTGGACCTGTCTGATCTTGATATGTCTGGTGATGCGGCCGCAATAAAAGATCTTGAGGATATTAATGTTGAAGATGATGACTTTGAAATAGAAGATGATGAACCCTCTCCTATCTTAGGTCAAGCATCAATTGACTCATTAAAAAAATTGTCAAAGAATAAGTTTGTCGAAGATGAAATATTACAATTAGCCAAAGCATGGGAGGATTCATTATCTGATAATCCTATGGAAGAAGAGCGAAAACTTCGAAGAAATAGAAACCGAAAAATAAAGGGTAAAAAACCCCAACCTTTAAAGAACTGGCAATTAAAGCTGAAAAAAACATGGGAAAAGGGCGGAGAAATTAATGATAAAAATCATGTTAAATTAGCAATGAAGATGCTCAAAACACCAGACGAAAAGCTACAAAAATTATTGAAAAAAATATCAATAGAAAAACCATCCTTGTTTGATGCTGTTTATGAAAAGGTTAAAACGGCCATGAATAAAAAGACAGCCCAACAAGAGCAAATTGAAAGAACCCTTAAGCCGCTAATTCAAAAACTAATGAGAGGTAAATAATGGCAAAGAAAAATTATGTAATTGATACATCAGTATTTCTATCGGATGCTGATGCATTATTTTCATTTGGAAATAATGATGTGTTCATACCTTTAAAGGTATTAGAGGAAGTTGACAACCACAAAAAACGTCAAGATTCCGTTGGATTTCACGCAAGAAAGATAATAAAACATCTTGATACACTCCGAGAGAAGGGGTCCCTTGTCAACGGAATAAGACCAGAACAGGGCAAAGGCGTCATTAAAGTATGTGATCATGACTTCGAAGGAGTATCTAAAAACTCCCTAGATTTAACCATCCCAGACCATATTATTCTGTCAGCAGCGTTAAAAGTCCAATCAAATTGGCCAAAACGTAAAACTATTGTTGTTTCACGTGATATCAACATGCGAGTGATTGCAAATTCACTAGGAATGGAATCAGAAGATTATGAAACATTGCAGGCAGTCGATGACGCAGATAAATTATACGATGGATTTGAGGAAATATTGGTTGATGATCAAATCATTGATCACTTTTATGCCGGAGAAGAAATTATATTGGACGAAGAACAGGGAGTGAGGCTCTACCCAAACCAGTTTCTTATGCTTCAATCGTCCGCAAACCCTAAAAAAACTGCGCTTTGTCGTTTCAATGCATCTCACAAGCCCTTAAAGCCAATCCTGCAAAAATGGCCTGAAATTAGCTGGGGAATCAAACCACGTAATAAAGAGCAATCCTTTGCTTTTGACCTACTTTTTGATAATGATATCCCTCTGGTAACCTTAATTGGTAAAGCCGGGTCAGGAAAAACGCTTATGGCAATTGCTGCTGCGATGGAACAATGTTTAGGCATGGGTCCAAAGGTATACAAAAAAATAATTATTTCAAGACCAGTCCAGCCACTTGGAAAAGATATTGGATTCCTTCCCGGAACGATGGAAGAAAAGATGTTGCCATGGTTAAAGCCTATCCAAGACAATCTACAGATGGTTGTTGGTCACGATAAAACAATGTTGCAAGGGTTTATGGAGAAAGGCAAATTAGAGGTTGAGGCCCTGACTTATATCCGTGGACGTTCAATTTCCAATGCATTTGTTATCATCGATGAAGCACAGAATCTCACAGCCCATGAAGTTAAGACCATCATTACAAGGATCGGAGACAATACAAAAATTGTTTTGACCGGAGACGTAGAACAGATTGACAACATTTATACAAACGAAACCTCCAATGGCCTAGCTTTTGCGGTTGAAAGGTTTAAAACATATGATCTATCTGGTCATATAACGTTTAAACGAGGAGAAAGATCGAAATTAGCGACTTTAGCCTCAAAGATATTGTAGGAGATTCCCATGTTATTTATATTGTTTTTTGCCCTATTCTCGTTCGCTTATGCGGAAGAGCCCTCGGCAAGCATTGTTATTGAAGGAGATAGAGGAGACTATCAAGTTATTCAAATTTATGTCGACATAACAGAAGTTCATGATCCCCAAGGAAAAATTGGGACATCAATGCCTTTGAATGTTATGATTGCGGAAGAGGCACAACACACATCTATACTTGAAAACAGAATGCATAGACACACAGGTGCAGAAACTTGGCAGGGAGAGATAAATGTTTACGATTGGAATAATATTCAATATATGCCAACCTTTAAAAAATGCGACTATCGCAATGCAGTCCAGTGTGGAATTAAAAATGCTCACTGGACTTTAAGAACAATTGTTTCTGTAGGTGCTAAGTTTTCTACTTTTACTGTCTACCTTTATGATGAACGTGGACTTGTAATAGCGTCTTCAAGCCAAACAGCATGGGGGACAATCAGGTGGCACCCTCAATGGAAACTTACAACCATAAAGGAGCAAAGCGCTTTCGGCGCAGGAACCAAACAAATTTTTGAACAATGGCCACCCAGAATGGAAGAAATCCCTCCATTAATAACTGGTAAAACTATTAGTCAGGCCACCTTTGGTTTTTATTGGATAAAGAAAAGTGCCTGTAGAGTAAGGGCATGTAAAAAATAATACTTGACAGCAGTAGTATAATCGGTTATATTATATTTAATGACGGAGAACACTATGGACTGGATTCAAGAATCAGTTAAAAGATCAAATAAATTGAAGGATCATTATAAAATGCAAGAGATAGATATTTTTATCAAGGATCAATTGCCAAGCCATATCGACCCAGATTTGGTTTTTTCTACTTTTAGTAAGTTAATACCATCTCATTTATTAACCGGGGTTGATATTGTTTACGTTGGTCAGTTTGATGTGTTTAAACAAAAACAAGCTAATGCTGTGTTTCAAGATGGGGCGATCTACGTTTCAAATGAGCAAGACTCAAATCAAGACATGATTGATGATATTATTCATGAACTAGCACATTCGGTTGAAGAAAAGTTCACACAATATATTTATGATGAGAACGATCTTAAAAATGAATTTGTAGGTAAGAGAAAAAGACTATATGAGATTTTATCTAGCTATGATTATGATCCTTCCCCTGCGATTAAGACAATGTATCATTACAGTGAGAAAATTGACATGTATTTTTATAAAGAAGTTGGCTATGAAGCCATGTGGAATATTATCAATGGACTTTTTCCTTCTCCATATTCTACAACGTCTCTAAGAGAATATTTTGCAATTGGATTTGAATATTATTTCATGGGTGAAAAGCGCACAATCAAAAACCTGTGCCCTGTTTTATATTCAAAATTAGAAAACTTAGAATACATGGAGAAATAATGAAACACATATCTTATTCTGAATTAAAAATCTGGTCCGAATGTCCCAGAAAACACAAACTATTATATATTGATAAACTCAAAGGATTTACAGGAAATGAATATACTGCTTTTGGTAGCTCTTTACACGCTTTATGTGAAAATGCGGTTCAAGATCTCTTGCAAGAATCAGACTATGACGAGTTCTTTTCTCTCCATTTTGAAAGAGAGTTGGAACAACTCGGACCAGAATTTGAATTGCGAACAGACCTCGTTGAACAAATGCGAGAACAAGCAAAAATAATTAGCCCTTTAATAATGCCGCAATTAACTAAAGACTTCGGAGAGTTCGAGGTTTTTTCGGTTGAAGAAAAACTTTATGAAAAAATTAATGATTTATCACTTGACAAAAGCACTTTTAAAGGTTATATTGACTTAGTGATTAAAACAAATGATGGAAAGTATCATGTTATTGACTGGAAAACCTGTTCTTGGGGATGGGATAGAGAAAAACGAAATAGTAAAATGATTACATATCAATTAACTCTCTATAAAAAATTCTTTTGTCAGAAGCATGACATTGATCCAAAATTAGTTGAAACACATTTCGCTCTTTTAAAGAGAACGGCTAAGAAGGATAATGTTGAAATTTTTAGAGTTACATCAGGACCAAAGAAAACAAGCAACGCAACAGATTTGCTACATAAGGCCCTTATCAATATTGATAGAAAAATGTATATCAAAAACCGTTTATCATGTAGAGGGTGTGAGTTTTATAAAACGAAAAATTGTCCATAACGGAGATTAAATGACAAAAAAAATTAAAGTATTAACATTAGGCGACCATCCACTGTCGCCTTCTGGCGTTGGATCACAAACAAAATATGTTTGCGAGGCGCTATTGGATTCTGGTAAATTTGAGATCATCTCATTAGGTGGTGCGATCAAGCATCACAACTATGATCCCGTAAAAGTGGAACCATACGGCGATAGTTGGAGGGTTATTCCAATCGATGGCTATGGAACACCAGAAATAATTCGGTCTATATTAAGAACAGAAAAACCAGATATTCTCTGGCTAATGACAGATCCACGGTTCTGGGGTTGGCTATGGCAGATGGAAAACGAAATTCGACCATTGGTGCCAATGGTTTATTATCATGTTTGGGACAATTATCCATATCCAATATTTAATAAAAAGTTTTATGATTCGAATGATGAAATTATCACAATTTCAAAAGTAACAGACGATATCGTGAGAAATGTATCACCAGACGTACCCTGCACATATATACCTCATGCCGTTGCTAGTAATGTTTTTAAACCAGTAACAGAATCAGATATTAAACAACTGCGTACAAATTCACTACCAGAGTCTGATAGAGATAAAACTATCTTTTTCTGGAACAACAGAAATGCAAGGCGAAAACAGTCCGGTACATTAATACACTGGTTCAAAGATTGGCTAGATAAAACAGACAATCATGAAAAGGCACAACTGATTATGCACACTGATCCAAAAGACCCTCATGGTCAAGATTTGCAACATATCATTGAACACTTGGGACTAGACCAGCACCGGCAGGTTTTGTTATCTGTTAATAAAATAACACCCCAGCATTTAGCGGCGTTATACAATTTAGCCGATTGTACCATAAACATTTCAGATGCAGAAGGTTTTGGCCTCGCAACACTAGAGTCTCTCTCGTGTGGTACGCCAATTATCGTAAATATGACGGGAGGCCTTCAAGAACAAGTTGTTGACGGTTTTAATTGGTTTGGTATTGGTATTTATCCTTCTTCAAAAGCAGTTATCGGTTCCCAAGAGGTTCCTTATATTTACGAAGACAGAATCAAAAAAGAACACTTCTTTTCTGCGATGGATAAAATGATGGCACTCGGTAAAGACGGAAGAAAAGAAATGGGCTTAAATGGTAGAAAACATGTTTTGGCCAATTATAACTTTGATAATTTTAATAAATCTTGGGTTGAAAAGATGACACAAATACACGAGACTCATGGATCATGGGACACAAGAAAATATACAACCGGCATTAGATTTAAAGAAGTTGCATGATCACATACCCAATCAATAGTGATTTATTAATCATCGAAAACTTTATTTTTAATGTTGGTGAGTTGGTCTCAACTGTATTGGGTGATTATGGAATTGTTGTAAAGATAGGCCAACACAGAGAGTACCCAACAGATAAGGTGGATTATTATCATGTGCTAATAAATGGTGACGTTTATTGTTATTTAGCATTTGCATTAATAAAAATTAAAAAAAATCACAAAATTACTTGACAAACGTAAGAAGATACGTTATAATATTATTAGGAGCTTAAAAAAGCAATGAAAAAGAAAATTTTTGTAAGGGGACCTGTCCTGTCCCAAAGCGGTTATGGTGAACAATCTCGCTTTGCACTAAGGGCATTAAAAGCAAGAGAAGACTTGTTTGATGTTTATATCCAACCAATCCCATGGGGACAAACAGGTTGGGTCTGGGAAGAATCTGAATTCAGACAATGGATGGATTCTAAGATAACAGTAACACAAATTTTAATGCAACAAAAACAGTTGCAACCAGACATCAGTTTGCAAATCACAATTCCAAACGAATTCCAAAAAATGTGTCCTGTGAATATTGGATATACTGCTGGTATTGAAACAAATAAGGTTTCCCCTGTTTGGCTTCAAAAAGGAAATGAGATGGATAAAATTCTTGTTGTTTCTAGCCATGCGAAAAGCACATATGCCAATTCTTCTACAACTGCAACCAATAACCAGACTGGCGAGGTTATTCCGTATAATCTTAAAACCCCAATCGATATTGTCTGGGAAACTACTCCAAGAGCAGAACCAGAACCAGTAAACGAAATAAATTTAGAATATGATAATAATTTTTTGATGATCTCTCAAATGGGCCCAAGAAAGAACTTTGCTAATGCCATCAAATGGTGGGTCGAAGAATTTCACGATCAAGAGGTTGGTCTTATTGTTAAAACAAATATCAAGACCAACTCAATAATAGATTGGGATCATTTAGAGAAGCAAATGAAGAATATGCTTACTCCCTATGTTGATAGAAAGTGTAAAGTATATGTCCTCCATGGTGATTTAACATCCGGTCAAATGACTTGGTTGTATAATCATAACAAGGTTAAGGCTCTCGTCAACATAGCACATGGCGAGGGTTTTGGCCTTCCTCTCTTTGAGGCGGCTAGAGAGGCATTGCCCGTTGTGACAATCGGATGGTCAGGTCAAATGGATTTTCTGCATCATGATGGTAAAGACTATTTTGAGTCTGTCAAATATACTATGCAACCAATCCACCCAGAAGCTGTGTGGGATGGAGTGCTTCAAAAAAGCTCAATGTGGGCATATGCAGAACAGGGATCATATAAGATGACCTTACGTAAAACGCTCAAAAACTGGCCAAAAATCAAAGAACGAGCCGAGGCACTATCAATCATCATAAAAGAAAAATTCAATGAAGAAAAGCTATTTAAAGGCTTTGTAGACGGGGTTCTGGGTTTTGATTCATCTATTATCGATCAAGAAACAGAAGAAGTGGTGATGGAGTTTGAATGAACAAATTAGTATTCATTTCGGACTTTTTTGTTAATGATGTTCGAGGTGGCGCTGAGATCTACGACGATCTATTAATAAAAGAATTAGAGAAAAAAGGCGTAAAGGTTTGCAAGTTTCATTCGCATGAGTTTACAAACAAACATTTTCATTTATATGAAAAATTTGGTTTTAATTTTTTAATCTCGAATTTTATTAATTTGGATAAGCGCATAAAAGATATATTACAAACACATACAGGAAGATACTGTATAATTGAACATGACCACAAATACCTAACAAACCGCAATCCAGCAGATTTTAAAGATTTTATTGCTCCGCCTCAAATGGTAATCAATAGGGACTTTTATTCTGCTGCATCTGCGGTATTTTGCCAATCTGTTAAACATGCTGAGGTACTGAGTTCAAACCTTAAAATCAAACATGTTATTAACCTTGGGTGCTCTTTGTGGTCTGAAGAGCAAATAACTAAGATAAAAAATGTTTCTGTAAATAAAAATAATAAAGCCATGATTATAAATGATCCGAATATTATAAAAGGCACAGCGGAATCAATACAGATATGCCAGTCGAAAAAAATTGAATTTGATTTATTGGACAAAATGCCTTATGATGAGTATCTAAAAGCTCTAGGTGCTTACGAGAAATTTGTTTTCTTTCCAAAGACATTAGAAAGTTTCTGTCGGGTTGTCGTTGAGGCTAGAATGCTTGGTTGCAAACTGATGACAAATAACCTAAATGGGTGCACCTATGAACCTTGGTTCAGAAAGTTAAAGGGTTCTGGTTTAATTGATTATATTAACTCACAAAGGGAGGTTGTTGTGACAACCATCAAAGACAACTTATTTAAAACTAATGATGACTCAAAAGAAGGAGATATAACAGTAATATTAAATTGCTATAGAAGACCATATAACCTGAGAATGCAAGTTGACGCAATCCGTGCACAATCTGTCAAGCCGGTGCAAATATGGCTATGGATCAATTATCATGAAGATAATAAGGGTTTCGACCCAGAAACTCTTGGAGTTGATAGAGTATTTAAGAACGATTTTAATTGGAAGTTTTACGGTAGATTTGCTGCCGCACTATTAGCAGACACAAAATACGTTGCTTTGTACGATGACGATACAATACCCGGAAATCGCTGGCATGAGAATTGCTTAAACACAATGAAAACACATGAAGGTATTTTGGGATCTGCTGGAATTATTCTAAATGGCAATAAATATGTAGAACATGAGAGGTGCGGCTGGCCCACTCAAAACAAAAAAACTACTGAGGTTGATCTGGTCGGCCACTCTTGGTTTTTCAAAAGAGAATGGCTAAGATATTTGTGGCAAGAAAAACCTGTTACGTGGGACAACGGAGAAGATATACAATTTGGATTCATGGCAAAAATACACGGTAATATACCCACATATTGTCCACCCCATCCACCTGAAGACAAAAGTATGCATGGCTCTATACTTGGTAATGAACTGGGTATTGATAATAAAGCAACTTCAACCAATTCAGCAATTTCACATAGGCAGTTTTTCTCTGAAAGGGATCTCTGTGTACAAACGGGAATCAAAAAAGGTTGGAAGACAGTTAGGAATATTAAATTATGAAAGACTTTAATAAAGCATTCGATCAAATCTTAAATATGATTAAGCAAGAAGAGAATTTTGCATTTACTAGATTCTCCGATGGAGAACTGTTCATAATGCAGAACAAAACTGTAGTTTTGGCAGATAATCATTATATTACCGGCAATATAAAAGGAAGCAATCGGTACACAAAAGAAGAACATAAAGAATTCTATCCAACGAAGCATCAAATGTATAGAAATAAATTGATAGAATGTTATAGGCACGACCAAGAAAAATATTTTAAAGGTATTTGCACACAAACAGATGGCCATGTAGGTAAAGAAAACTTTGAGTGGATGTTGAACTTTCACAGCACAGACCATACTAATTTAACTTTTGCAAATCTTTTAATAAATGCAAATTATAGTAAATTTATCGAACAATTAGTGCCGAAGTTATGCAATAGGGACGTAATATATATTGTAAATGAGTTGGCGGACACGAGCAAATTACCATTTCAAACTATAAAAGAGTTTAAGATAGGTTCAAATTGTATGATAAATAACTACGACACCACTGAAAAAGTCAAATTGTTCATCAAGGAAAATAATATTAAAGATGCGGTAATACTTTGTTCTGCTGCTTCATTATCCAATTTCATTATTTACGAGTGTTACAAAGAGAACTCTAACAATACCTTTTTAGATATTGGCTCGTGTCTAAATCCCCTTCTAAATCTGGAAGGGTGGAAATACACCAGAGGATACCTTACAAGTTACTGGCTCAATTCAGGCAGTCGATTCGGCAAACAGGTAGATAAATGGAGTTAGTAAAGAACTCTTATATATACTGGGAATTTGTTAGGGACCTTCGTAATATGGACGGGATAAGGGAAGGCTTTGTTAAGCAGAACATAATAACAAGAACACAACACGAAGAATTTATGAAAAAAAATAGTAGTTTTTTTTGGATTTGTCTTGACAAAAGCGCTCCAATAGGTTATATTGGTATTATAGATGATGATATTCGTGTTGCTACGCACCCTAATTATCAAGGTTTGGGCGTGGCTTCGTTTATGCTTAATGAAGTTATGAAGCAAAGCCCTGAAGCACAAGCTAAAGTTAAAATAAATAATAAAGCTAGCCTGAGGTTATTTGAGAAGAACGGGTTTGTGAAGAAATATTATCTACTGGAGAAATAATGAGACATAACCCATATAAAATTGTCAAAATGTTTGAAGAAACTGTCGCAGATTATTGCGGATCTAAATATGCCGTATCAACTGACAACTGCACAGACGCAATACTTATGTGCTGTGAATATTTCAATGTAAGAGAGGTGACAATACCATCAAGAACATATCTTTCCGTTCCACAGTCAATTATACATGCCGGCGGCACAGTCAAATTTAGAGACTACAAGTGGAAGGGGATATATAGGCTAGAGCCGTATCCCATTTGGGATGCCGCAAAGCGCTTAACCTCTAATATGTATATTCCCGGATCTTTCATGTGCCTCTCATTTCACATCAAAAAACACCTTAAGATAGGCAAGGGGGGTATGATACTCACTGATGACGAAAACGCTGCAAAATGGCTACGCAAGAGCCGCTATGAAGGTCGTGGAGAGGTTATGTACCACCAAGACAATATCGAGATAAATGGGTGGAATGCTTATATGTCTCCAGAACAAGCTGCAAGAGGACTGATGCTGATGCAGAATTACCCAGAGCATAACGAAGATCTACCGGAACAGCCTTTCTATAGAGATTTGAGAGAGTTTGATTTATTTAAAGACATTGAGGTGGTTGAGTGAAGGTTGCTTTATGTTTGCATGGTTATTTTAAAAATGCTGGTGGAGTTGAAGCTTCTATTAGAGGGCACGATTATATCACTTCCAAACTTTTAAAATATGATGTCGATACATTCATCCATAGTTGGGATTTAGAAAATGAGGATTTAGTTAAATCTTTATATAAACCAAAACATGCGTTGTTTGAAAAACAAATACAATTCGAAGAAGAATTAAAAATTGTCAAACAATCAGATTTTTTTGGCCTACAAGGGGAAGCGCCCGGAATGTATAAAACAAATAATACTTTTAAAGCGCTAAGTTTCCTATACTCTAGAAAAGCAACAATGCATCTAAAGAAAGAGTATGAGAAAGACAATAAATTTAAATATGATTGTGTGATACTGGCTAGATTTGATTTGGGCCAAAGAGGAAAGGAGCATTCACAAAAATACTATGCTACTAACTTTAATTTTAACCCTTCACTTGATATGAATTTCCTATATAGTGCTTTCTGGAACCAGCTTAATCATGGATTTGCGGATCACTGGTTTTATTCAAACTCAAAAAATATGGATAAAGTGTCCCGTCTTTATGATAAGGTAGTTGAATATTATCAACTCGATAGCGAGTATGTAGAGAAGGTTACCAATGGTTGGCCCGACAGCAATTCTTATGATGATTTTAGTAATGAATTTTTTAATAGCCACAAATGCAACAGTCCTAAGACGTGGCCTCTGTGGGCATGTATCGACAATCATAAACTGTATAAATGGTACTTCATAGACAGCGGTCTTTATAACAAGTGTAAATTTATTGATATTACAAGGGATTTAAAATGAAAAAAAACATAACATTATTCATGTATAGTCACTCTTCTTATTCAGATGTTTGGGCTCCGTTTTTTAAACAAGCAGACAAATACATGTCTAATTATAACAAAGTTGTGTTCTCAGATTCCGGTGAAGAAAAGATCCCTGAAGGGTGGAAGTTTATAAAGTATGACGAGTCAGAAACATATTCAGAAAGAGTATCTAAGTGTTTGAAAAGTATAGAAACAGACTTGTGCTTTTTGCACCATGAGGACATGTTTTTATATACAGAACCGAACTATAAATTGCTTGATGAATATGAAGCCATTGTTATGAATGAAGACATAGATTTCATCAGACTATTGAGATCGGTTGACAAGCCCGTCTTTCCATATAAAAAAACCAGAACATTATTTCCTATTCCATCATATTCCCAATATATCTTTTCAGTCCAACCTTCAATATGTAAAACAGATAGATTGTTGGAGATGTATAATAATACAAATATCAACCATATTAGGGATTTTGAACCTAACGTACAGCAGGTTTGCCGCTATATGAATATGAAAGGACTGTTCCATTATAATAATGAAGAGAAAAAGGGAATGTTTCATTATGACTCCAACGCCTATCCTTATGTTGCAACAGCAATTGTTAAAGGAAAGTGGAATCTGTCCGGGTATCCAGATGAATTAAACAGAATTTTAAAAGAGAATAATATTAATAAAAATATAAGAGGTGAAACATGATTGAATTAGTAATATTGGATATTGATGGGGTACTGACCGATGGTAGAAAATATTATGGTCTTAACGGTATACCTTTCGCTAAAACTTATTGCGACAAGGACTTCACGGCGATCAAAAGAATGCGTGGTGCTGGTGTAAAAGTTTGCTTTTTGTCTGGTGACGATCGTATCAACAAACCTATGGCATGGAACAGAAACATAGATTTTTATTCCGCTAGAGGAAAAGATAAAGCTAGTTTTGTTGAATTGTTCGAGAAAACATATAATACTAAGAGAGAAAACATGCTCTATATTGGTGACGATTTGTTTGACAAAAGTATAATGGAAATTGTTGGATATGCTTTTTGTCCTAACGATGCATGTACTGATATTAAATCTGTGTGTGGTATTGATAATACCCTATCAAACAATGGTGGTAATAATGTTATTTGCGAGATGGTAGAAACATTACAAGCAAGAAAATTAATAAATGACTGCACAATGCAGGATATAGAAAACCTAGATAAAAAGGAGAGTTTTTAGTGAAGTCTCTTTGTTTGATTGGTAAAGAATATTCCGATACAATTATGTTTGTACAGCAACTAAGAGAAGGCGAAACAAACGATTGTTCAGCCATAAGACAAAAACGTGGTGGTATATATAACTTTTTTGAAACTAAGATGGTTAATTGGATAATGAGCCCAATCACTATAGGTACCAAGAAAGCATTTATAATTAGCGACAAGAGCAGGAGCACTCGAACTTCCATCGTGTTAAATAATGAAGAGTCACTCCTAACAAAAAACCAAATAAATAAAATAAATGACAATTTTGACTGGCTGCATGTTAGTTATGTTGATGACATAGAGTGTTTTTCCAAATTAGAACACATTGCTATACCCTTTAGTTTAGATTTCTGCACAGATAAAAACAGGGTCGATTATATAAATTTAATGGAAAGGTCAAGTATTATATTTGACTCTCGTGAAAGAAAACATTTATATTCAAACATATCAACCCGAACTCCTATAATTTTACATGAACCTGATGGTTTTGAAATTATTGTGAATGGGGAGCCTATTCATAAAGAAAAAACAATTAAATATGAAAATTTAAACGTTAATGGTGCTGGCGATATATACGCTGCACATTTTTTAGATTGTAAACCCACTGGTGACCTTGCGGAATGTGCAAGATATGCCGCCAAAAGTACTACTGATTTGTTATTAAACAGGGAGGAATAAATGAGTAAAAAATATAACCTACTTCTACCGATAGCTGGTAGAGCCCAAAGATTCATAAATGAAGGGTACACGATGCCCAAGCCATTAATTATGTCCAAAGATAAACACATTATTGACTGGTCCATGGATTCAATCAATATGGATGAGTGCAAAGTAATCTTCGCAGTTAGGCTTGAGCATATAAACAATTTTTCTATTGATGATATTTTAAGAAAAAAGTTTGGAGATGATATAGAGATTGTTATAATCGACAGAGTCACTGATGGATCGGTGTCTACTTGCTTATTAGCCAAAGACCATATAAACAATGACTTGCCACTGATTATCTACACACCAGACGTTTATTTCGAAAATCAATTTGATCCGGCTTCTGTCTCAAAAGACCTAGATGGTTTCTTATTGACATTTAAGGCAAATAGCCCCGCTCACAGTTATGTTGAATTAGATGCCGCCGGGTTAGCAACAAGAACAGCAGAAAAAGAAGTTATAAGTCAAAACGCAGCCGTCGGAGTATATTACTACAAAACTGGGAAGATGTTCGTAGAGTATGCGGAAGAGATGATATCGAAAAACATTCGCACAAAGAATGAGTTTTATATTTGCCCAATGTATAACTTGATGATTAGAGATAATTTAAAAGTTGGTATTAACATGGTAGAAAAAATGCACGTCCTTGGGACACCAGCAGAGTTGGAGTTTTTTGTTGATAACGTAACAGCCAAATTCGGAGAGAAACCTGTAGCGCTTTGTTGTGATCATTCTGGCTTTCAAATGAAAGAAACAGCAAAAAAATTATTGGAGTCTAATAATATACCTTATATAGACTTTGGTACATATGTTAAGAAAGATTGTGATTATAACGAGTATGTAGTCGCAGCAGTTGACTCTATAAAAAACAAGGTCTGTGATTTCGCAATGGGCTTTTGTCGAACTGGTCAGGGAGTTAATATTTTAGCAAATCATCTAGAAGGAATCAGGTCTGCTTTAGTCATAGATGAATATATGGCTGAATATGCAATTAGGCATAACTGTGCAAATTTCTTCACAATACCAGAAAAATATGTCTCTGAAGAGGAACTAGACCAGATGATAAAAATCTGGAAGAAATCAACTTTCGATGGCGGCAGGCACATGACCAGAATGAAGAAAACTATAGGATAATGTATGAAAGATATAAATTTACATAAAAGATTATTGAAACTGCTATATGAGCACAATGAAGAACATGTTGGAAGCTGCTTTTCTTGTATTGACATAATTGACAATATATTTGCTAGTAAAGCCAAAGACGACATATTTGTGCTATCCAACGGCCATGCCGCATATGCCCTATACAGTGTTTTAGAAAAATACCACACTCACGTTGACGCAGATGAATTAGTCAATAAGCACGGTGGTCACCCCAATAGAGACGAACATAATCATATTTATTGCTCTGCTGGTAGTTTAGGAATGGGAATTATGATGGCAGTAGGTAGAGCGGTTGCAAATCCAAAAATCACTGTTCACACTATGATTAGTGATGGTGAGTCGACTGAGGGTTCTGTATGGGAAGCTTTGCGATATATAGAAGAGATGAACGTTGAGAATATTGAAGTTCATGTTAATGCTAATGGGTATGCGTGTTACGATGAAATGGACGTTGATTACTTAGAAAGAAGATGCAAGGCTTTTTTACCAAGGATTCACTTCCACAGAACAGAGGCTCAAACTTTTCCTTTCTCTTTCCTTTGGGGGCTTGATGCTCACTATATTAAGATTAACGATGAACAATATAAAGAAGCATTGGAGGTATTGAACAATGAGCGTTAGAAAGACATTTGTAAAACTTCTTCATGGAGAGATGAGGAAAAACGAAGATATTATGTTTGTGATAGGTGACCTAGGCTATGGCCACTTTGACGCAATTAGAGAAGAATTTCCCGATCGTGTGTTTAATCCCGGAGCAGCAGAGATGCTTCTTTTAGGAATGGCCTGCGGAATGGCGATGGAAGGAAAGATTCCTGTGTGTTACTCAATGACCCCGTTTCTGTTATATCGGCCTTTTGAGGTCATAAGAACATTTATAGACCATGAAAAAATCCCAGTAATACTAGCAGCAGCCGGTAGAGATAAGGATTATGGAGCAGCCGGGTTTTCACACTGGGCCACTGATGACAGAGAGCACCTTTCTGGCTTTCATAATATGAAAAAGATGTGGCCAAATGAACAAGAACTCGAAGTAGAGTTTCAAAACATAATAAATACAAAGGTGCCATATTATGTTAATTTAAAGAGGTAGTTATGGAATTTAATTTAGTAATTCAGGGCCCTTTAAATGAAGCTTCAATAAATTCTATTGATGCAATATCAAATCAGTTTGAAAATGTGATTGTTTCACATTGGAATGAGGACGATAGCGATTTAAGGAAACGAATCAGGTCAAAAAACACCCTTCTGGTATCTCAGGAAACACCAAACAGAGAAAAAACTTTTGGCGTTATGAAAGACAGTACATTTTATTATTCAATTTGCTCAACCCTGATGGGGATAAAAAATAGCAAATCAAAATATACTATAAAAATGAGAAGTGACGAATTTTATTCCGATTTTTCCGAATTAAAAGAAGTATTCCGGCAAGATGATGAGAAATTTGTTTTTGGTAATATATTCGCAAAACCATGGTCCCACTCTCCATATCATATTGGGGATCACCTCTTTGTTGCAAAGACAGAATATTTGCGTAAAGGTTATGATTTTTTATATGATTCTTATACAACCGGCGCAAACTTGTTTAAAAATCCATGGCTAATACAAGGGTTTCCACCAAGACAGACAGCGGAGAATATATTGGCTAAAAGTTTTCTAAATGCAAAAAAAATTACTAACAACTGGGAACTAAAAAGCACCTTTATTGATAATTTTGATATTGTAGATATTAATGAATTGGGCGATTATCAAGCACGTTGGGTGCATGGCGGAAGAACATATTCATCAGACAATAGATTTAATTGGCCCACAAAAAGAAAAGAGGATCTCTAATGATTGTTGATCATGATAATAAATTTATCTTTGTGTGTATTGCAAAGTGCGCCTCGACCTCAATCAGTCGAAGGTTCGGTTACCACATAGACCCGCCTCCTCATAAATACCATATGTTCTTAAAAGACATTGTATATAAGCATCCAGTTGCTAAAGAATATTTTAAGTTTGCTTTTGTTAGAAACCCATATGATCGGGTATACAGTACATATATAAATCTAAAATACGATGGGCACGATTGGGCCACCGAATTGAAGAAGAAAAGAAATTTTAGAGAGTTTATATTAGATTTAAAAAACAGCGAATACTCGCAATATATTCATTTACGACCCCAGTCAGAATATATTAAAATAAATGATGATATCGGTGTTGATTTTGTTGGAAGATTTGAATCGCTACAAGCAGATTTTGCCAAAATAGAAGGCATCATTGGTATTGAAAATAAACCTCTTAAGAAAGAGAGGTGGTCAAGCAGAAGACCAGATGATCCAAGATTTTTCGATCACGAGATGAAGCAGATAATAATCAACTTCTACAAAGAGGATTTTGAAAGGTTTAAATATGAAAAATAAAACAGGGCTTATATTCAGCCACATACACACAAGATCAAATGAAATGTATAAATTTAATATGCTCGAATACGCTATTAAACATTTTGATAATTTTTATGAAGATTTCTTTATTGTACTGTCTGGTCATGGCACGTCCCCGCCAAAAAGAATTTTAGATAAGATTGATGATTTATATTGGGAAAAGGACATTGACAACCAACAAATAGGACGTGGACACCCAAGAATGTGCATAAAGTCATATGAAATATTATTGAAGAATAATATAAATAAATCTGTAAAGTTAAGATACTGTGATATCATAGGTAATGAGAAGTTATTGTATAATTTATTAAATCACCACAAACTAATCCTAACAGAACAGACCTGTATGCAAAAAAATATGATTGGAGACCTTCTGATGTTTGGGAATACAAAGCTGATGCTTGATCTATGGTCTTGCAAACCTTGGGACCACAATAAAAGTGGATTGTATAATTTGTTTGATAACGCAGCACAATTAGACAACAGTGCCAAAGAATATTTAAATAAAAATGCTCATTATATAAGCCCTTCTGCTATTGAATGGTATACTCTTGAAAATAATTGGGACTTCCAAAGTAAAACTAAAGCAGGACCATTCAGCCTGAAACACTTATGGGGTAAAGCAAATGGTTATCCGTATTATGGAGGATTTTAATGTTTTTAATATCACACCGGGGAAACACAACCGGGACAGATCCATACATAGAAAACAAACCAGATGTATTGACTAATTTATCAAACTCTGGATTTCATGTGGAAATTGATGTTTGGCTGATAAATAATGAATTGTTTCTTGGACATGACGAGCCAAAATATAAGGTATCCTTAGAGTTCTTAAAAAATGAAAATTTCTGGTGCCACGCTAAAAACCTAGACGCCCTACAATACATGTTAGATAACAACGTGCACTGTTTCTGGCACCAAACAGATGACTTTACAATAACTAGCGAGGGTTTTATTTGGACTTTTCCAAAAAAACCTGTTACCAAAAATAGTGTTATTGTTTGTCATACCAAAGAAGAGACTGAATATTACTACAATATGGATATCGCCGGAATATGTAGTGACTTTGTTGGAGAATTATAATGAAATTAGTTGTAATAACTGGCTGCTTGGGCCTTATTGGTTCTTATGTAACCAGACAGTGCTTAGAGAAAGGTTGGAAAGTTTATGGCATCGACAAATGCACTTATGCTGCGAATCTAAATTTTTTAGATGAATTTGTGAAACATAAAAACTTTACCTTTGTCAAAAAAGATATCGCCAAGATAAAGTATATACCTGATTGTGACTACATAATCAATATAGCGGCAGAATCACACGTAGGAAACAGCATAATTGAATCAGAAGATTTCATACATTCAAATGTCGTTGGAGTTAAAAATATATTGGATCTAATCAGAAAAAAGCCAAAAAACGTAGACGATCAACCAGTCTTTTTTCACTTCAGTACAGATGAGGTGTATGGTGATATAGCTAATGGTGAGCACGTTGAGACTGACATTCTCAAACCCTCTAACCCGTATTCTGCTTCAAAGGCATCTTCTGATATGTTAATTTTTGCTTGGGCCCGTACTTACAATATAAAATATGTCATATTGAGACCGACAAACAATTATGGTATAGGGCAATATCCTGAAAAACTTATTCCCATTTGTGTAAAACACCTAATGAGAGGGAAAAAAATAAGGTTACACGATAAAGGAGACCCAATACGCAATTGGCTCCACGCAGATGATACAGCATCAGCAGTGGTCAAGATAATTGAATCCGGAACAGTTAATGAAATTTATAATGTTGCAGGCGGATTCGAGCAGAAAAATATAGAAACAGCTAGAAAAATAATAAAGTGTTTTAAAGGAACAGACAAGGATTACATAAACAATTTAAATCTCGAATACAAAAGAGAAGGGCAAGACGTAAGATACGCTCTTAATGATAATAAATTAAGACGTTTAGGTTGGAGCCCAAAAAAGAAATTTGACGAAGAACTTATAAAAATCGTTGAATATTATAAGAATAATTTTAAATGGTAGGAGCTAAAAATGAATTATAAATTATCAAATCAAGCAATTGGAGCCGTAATGATGGCTCTGCAAAAATCCCTGATGGAACAGGCCGATATTGTTCCCGTTCTTCAGGGCTTCAATGTACAAATCGACGACGCCGGACAGTTGGTTGTAATGAATCCGCCTTTAGTCAAAGGAGAGGGATCACCAGTAACCACTACCACTGAAACAAGCCGAGTTGTTACAAGTTAATGCCAAGGTATGTATATCGTTGCCTGTCTTGTGAGGGGCACTTTCAAGTGTGGCATGGAATGAGAGATAGCCAACTCAAGTGTGATCTTTGTAATATAGAAGATCACTTAATTAGGGTACCACAAATTCCATCCATAAAGGAAGTTGCAACTGACAAGCAGGCAACTGGAGATATTACGAACGATTATATCAAACAAAATCAAGAGCTTCTTAAAAATATGAAAAAAGAAGCAAGGAGCCAAATTTATGAAGATTGATTTAACATTCTGGCTTATATTAGCCCTTTTAACGTCCGTGAGTGCTAATTTATTAGCTCTTTATTACATTCGTTCACTATTGGGTAAGCTATTTTTTGTAGGCGAAAATCTGAGCGATTTAGCCCAAATGATAGCAAGTTATAGAAACCACATAAAAACAATATACAGTATGGAAATGTTTTATGGAGACGAGACTCTGGAGCACCTTATGAAGCACACAACTAGCCTTCATGAAGTTTTAGAAGAGTACGAAGACATTTATGAGATAGCAGTACCACCAGATGAAAATCCGGAAGACAAAGTAGAAGAATTAGAAGAAAACCAAGAGGAAAATATAAAAGATGCCACGAAGAAAATCGACCAAGAAAATGTATTTTACGCAGGAACACGAACAAGCAATAATTGATTACACGCAAACAGATTGCAACAAAATAAGAACAGATTTATATGTTAGATGGATACAACCAGCCTTTGACCAGATGGTTGATAAAATTGTCTTTACCTATAAATTTACTACACTGCCAAATGTTGATGAGCTAAGGTGTGAGTGTAAAGTCTGGTTGACAACAATACTAGAGAAATACGACCCAAAGAAAGGTTCAAAGGCCTTTTCTTATTTTAGCGTTATAACCAAGAACTGGTTTATTCATCAAGTAAAGAAGACCACAAAAAGAAACCAAAGAGAAGTCGACTATGAAAAGGCTCTCAATGAAGTTGATCCTTCTAAGATTGTTTGTTTTAATCCTTATCATGAAGACAAGGAAAAAGAAGACTTTTGGCTTAAATTGTGGCTTGAGATGGATGGCTGGGGCACTGATGATATGAAAGATAATGAAAAGAAAGTTTATTTTGCAATCAGGGAGATCCTAGGATCTGTTGAAAAGATTGAGATTTTCAACAAAAAGGCTATATATCTTTACCTTCGTGAAATAACAGGAATGAATACAAAGCAGATTGTATGCCAGCTAAACAAATTCAGAAAAAAATATAGGCTCTTTAAGGACGACTGGGATAAGGGTAAAATTTGATTAATTTCTATTTAGGGTGATATGAGTAAAAAGTTAGATAAATATATTGATGAGGTTCTTGATAACATTCGCAATGATCGTAAAATAACACGTGAATTGCTAGATGATGCAATTAAGTGGCTATCCAAAGATGAATCCAGACACAAAGAGGTTGGCTTGGTTATGTCTAAATACGTTGAAACCTTACAGCGTTCCAATGAACAATTGGTTAAGATTGCTGGAATGGTTTCAAAAGATAAAAACAGCGAAGGTCTTAGTAAGAAAGATATGGAAGACATTTACAATGCAATTTCATCGGAGAGTGATGAGTGAGTTATAAATATAATAAAACAGCAAACGCTTATGATTTGTCGGATTATAAAACAAGACTTCAAATGCAAAATGAAGAGTTAAATGATTTGGTTATCGAAGACAGTTCAGACTTAAAAGAGGGTCCGTATCTTGGATCTATAATATCTTGGCAGGCTGTAAAGACGGATAAGGGAGACAAAATCATAGCAACAATAAGAATACCAGAGCTTCATGGTCATCATATCCCCGCAAACAGGTGTTCAGATGACACAGGTAATGCGAGAAAGTTTTCAAAAAAACAAGATGCAATATTAGCATTTAGCCACACAACTGCTATTTCTACTTTTTTCAGCAGTGAATTACAACAGGCAGGGATGGATATAAATGTACCAAGCACTCTCACCAATATACAGGTTTTAGTTAGCTTTCCGGGGGGAGCACCAAAGCAAGGTGGCAAAACAAGAGGTGCCGAATTTACTTTATTACCAGATGTGAAGTCAAACCAACTATCTAGAAAAGGTAAGGGGTGTTACGAAGCCGGAGGAGGCCTTGGGTTACAAGACGGACTTGTGCCGGGATTTTCAGGTGCCGGCGCATTTGGAACACCGGGTTATGATATGTCACTCTGGACAGCCTATAATTCAGGACCAGATCCAAAACCTGTGCCCGGCATTCTTAACGATGCAGGAAAGCCAGTGTATAGGCTACCACCAAACCCTCCAGTGCCTCCGGACCAAGACATCAGAATCTTACCTCTCTGGGATAATAGTTTGAATAAAAGCACAATGTTTCCTAACTCTTCTTTTATAGGCAACCCTAAAGAGACTTATGTAACTTCTGTAATGGGGTCACGACCTGATCCATTTGGCGGCGCAGCTTTATCGGGACATGGTGGAGTTGATTTTGATGTTGGTCCTCACCTAGGCCCATTATATAGTCTTTTTGCGGGAGACGTTATAGATTCTAGAGGCACATCAATTGATGGATCAAAGGTTGGTGGATTTGGTGCATGGGTTCGTATAAGGAGTAAAGTGACGGCTCTAGATGGCTCATCTCAAACAATTATTGCTGAATATGGACATGTTGGAGGTTCATATGTTAAAGTTGGAGAGACTGTAAGACAAGGTCAAGCAATCGCCGCCCAAGGAAATGAAGGCGGCAGTACAGGGAGTCACCTGCATTTAAATTTAAAAATTCTTGCAAAGGGAAAATACGTTAAACTTAATCCAATGTTAAGCTTAGGGTGGCCAAACAAAAGAGGGTCAATAAAAGAAAAGCATGGATGGAAAATTGATCCAAATTCAGCATCATTATCAACATCTTCAACATCTACCGACCCATAATAAGAGGAAAATATGCCAACAATACCAAAGTTTACTCCTTTTAAAAGGATAAAATATGATGACAACATTGAGGAAATGATTGACCTAGGTGTAGAAGAAGGACTCTTTTGCACAACAGTCAGAGAACCTGTTCCCAATTTTAGAAGAGCCCAGTGCGAAAAGGTGATAACACAGTATACCAAGCCGGGAGAACCAAACAATAACTGCTTTATAGTCTTAGGGAGAGATAGGCCCGATTCTCTTGTTTCTGGTTGTGGTGGCCAAGGGTACACATCATGTGGAATGATTGATTTAGTAGTTGGAAGATGCGCTTTGAATTCTGCTCATGAGATGGCAAAAGGTAAAAAGCCAATCGGAGAAGAAGAAACCGTTAATCCAAATTTCATAACAGACGCCGCAAGGATCTACATAACACAAAAATCCCTGAACATAGACCAATATTTTGGAATGAAAAACACCAAGACACCATCTGGTGTAATTAGCAATAAATCTGCCGTTGGAATAAAAGCAGACAATGTTAGAATTATTGGAAGGGAAACGTTTAGAATTTATTGTGGCGGCGCCTCAAATGTTGAGGGTTTAGGGAAAGATGGAGAAACAAACACGCTAGGTGGAAAGCTATCTAGACCACGGATTGACCTTGTAGCAGGGTCAGAAAACCTATTACAGCCCGCAGTTTTAGGTGATAATTTGATAGAATACTTGGATACCGTCGAAGAGCAACTAAAGAACTTTAATCAAAGCGTACAAACCATAGCAGAAAATTTAATGGCTCTTAATGGCATGATGTCGGTGCTAACATTCGGATCCCCTCCATTTTCAACCAATTTCGCTGGAAATATTGGACAATGGACAGAACAAATATTTGGTTCCATAAACTCTGAATTAAGAAAAATGAATTATTTAGATGATTTGGAGATACTTAAGGGAGCCAAGTCAATCGTAAGCAATTCAGTATTTATAACTTGAGGTAATTATGGCAATAGAAAACAAATCAGAATTTCTTGTTTCTCAGCAAGACATTTGTGAAATAGGACCCAAACAAGAAAAAGAGCCCGATAAGGTCTGCCCAACATGCATACCAGACGAGAATTTTGTGCCCCCTGACTGGTGGACGCTGGATAAGCCCTTTTTAAACAAGAAAACTTGCGAATACTCCATATCAGTTACGATAAATGAAAATGGAGATACATTTACTGTTGGTACTATTGGAGTGGCATCGGAAAGCAACGGATTTCAAGCATTAAAGAGAACTTACGTAAAGCCCGGTATTCGTATGATGTTGGCTTATTATGGTAAAATGATTTCTGACGAAATAATTTGTGCATTACCACCTGAAAATCCCGGAGGTCAATGTGGTACAACTTTTGATGTAAACTTTGATGACTATATAAATTTAGAAGAGCGCCCTGTTGATTTAGGAACAACTACGCTCACATACCACACTGTGCCTACAACTAAAGGAGACAGTCCGCCGGTTGTTGGTGGCAAGGCAACAAATATGGACGCCCTAGAGGTGTATGCAAGAACCCCAGAATTTAGATTTACTACCTTGAGTGACAATGGTATATTACAAGTATTAATAACCGTACCAGCATTTGTCTTAGACAGGGTACCAGACATGCCCGATATACCAGAGGTTGATACTAGTGTCAAGAAGTTAGTTATGAATGTTGAAGAATTCGACACAGCGTTGAAAGAAACGACTTCTGCCTTGGAGGTTTTCTCTAAATACCAGTCACATTTTTTCCAAATGGAGAACGGCAGCTTATTCTTTGCGGAATCAAACAAACAATTTTATTTGTCCTTTGTAATAGGAAGGATGAAAAGATTTAGAAGTGCACTTGAAACTCTTATAGAAAATAATAACTTTAAATATGGAAATGCTCCCTCCTTTGGGCCAAGGGCACACCAAATAGAGATAACTTTTGATAAATCTGATGAAGAAAAGCCATTTAAGATTAAGAGAATTAGAGTTAAAAAGAAAAATTGCCGCTGGAAAAAGATGAAAAAGGGCGGTATCGGACGTTTCATAAGAAAATATAATATGGACCAAACAACGATGGGCTATGTTGCCGTGCTTGATAAAATACACCCAAAGCTTACAGCCAGACAAACTCCAAATTGGTTAGATTTTGTTGTAGAATATACCTTTCCGCAACTAAGCATTGATTTTGGGAGCGCTGAAAAATTTAAAGATCAAAGACCAGATACATGCCTGTCTGATATAAATGCAATTAATGGTGCGGTATTGAAAACTGCATTGAGTTTTTCTAATGCTTTTGCATACCAGTTTAATCAAGCAAACTGCATCTCCATGTATGGAAATGGTTATATTTTCGACCAGACTCCCTCTGATTTCGACCCAGATAAGACAAAAGTATTTAAAACTATACCTAATTTTGGTTTTGACACTGATAAATTTAAGAGGGAAACTTTTAATGGTCGAATAGATTATATGAAATCATACGTTCATGACAAATATAGAAAAGAAAATAGAAAAATGAAAGAAAAATCCCCAATATTTAAGGCCTTGTCCGATTTTAAATTATCTTTTGAGGGGGATGAGGGTGTCGGAGAACACCTGTTGACATTAGCAAGAATGTTTAACCCCTGTTCATTTAAAGATTTTGCTTTGACACTATTAAAATGCTTGTTTCGAGGCATGGACTTAAGCTCTGCTTATTTATCTATTATCAAATCAGTTATGAAAAATGTTGCTGGAGAAGGTCTAGAGGTAATCGTGATGTCCCTACCGGCAGACAAACAGGAGCAAATTAGAAAAGTTGTCGAAAAAGAATTTGGAAACATGCCGGCACCATGGGAACCCGGATGGAAAGCCGGTTCATTAGCAGAACCTCGAACCAACAGGGCAACAGAAGCGAAGGATAAAAGACTGAATGCTGAGAGTGGGCTATCAAAACTACAGGATAGAATTAAACAAATATTTTCAGAATTGAAAAAAGCAAACTTTAAGGCAAATATACAAATATCATTTGCTTCCGAATCTTTTATTAGTTATATATTAGATTATAGCCCAAACGAAAAAAAAGGTTGGTCGGAAACAAAAGGCTCAAACTCAGACGAAAGAGTTGGAGACCTTAACGCTAAAGTCGATGTTTTAAAATTTATAATAAGAGAAACACCCGCCCAAATCGGTGAGTATATCACAAATATAAAAAATTATATACCAGTAGAAGACAGCCCAGCTATCGATGAAATAATACTTTCTAAAATATATGAAAAAGAAAAAAAATTATTAGAAGTATCAAAAGAAATAACAGACATAAAAGCAGAAATAAGAGAACTAAGAGAAATATTAGCTGATAATGAACTTGAACAAGTGGCTCTCGATGAGAACCCCGCAGCAATACAAGAGATCAAAGATCGGATATTCAACCTAGGCTTTCGCCAAGAAGAGAAAGAAGATCAAATGAGAGAGGTAAATCAAGAAATTTCAGATTTAAGATCCGGAGAGTCTCCAGATATTATTGGCGTTATGCAAGATTTATCTAAAGTGGCAATTGCTTCCCTAACTAAAATAGAACAGATGCGTGGAGAGGCACTAAATCTACAGAAGGATTTGGAAGAAACTAGACAATTTGAGAATTGGAGTAACTTATCTGAACAGGAAAGGCAAGCCTTAATATCGGCCGAAGCCAACAAAAACAATTTTGCCAGCCTGAATCCCGGAGACAATTACGAACAGGGCACAATGGGAAAGGCTCTTGGTAATACTCAACAGGCAATTATGAAAGCATATAAAGATGCAATAATGGAAACAGCAGAAATTCAAGAGATAATGAGCGCCATAGACAACTTGCCCGGAATTAAAATTCTAACCAGTATTGTATCAAAATTTAAATGCCCAAGAACTCATTTTATATTTCCACCAATTGACAGCTTCTTGAGCACACTAACTTTAGACCCTTGCAATTGGGAAAAGCCAGATCTAGCACTACCAGCGCTAAAACAGTTTCCAAAGTTTAGCTGGAGCAATATGCTCGATAACCTTGTCAAGGCGTTCATAGCAGCTTTAAAAATAACATTTAAGCAGGCAATGGCTGCTTTGTTTGCCAAACTAGCTCAACTGATTGATGCATCTTTGTGTAAATTATTAGGTGGCCAATTACCTACAACCGTTAGTCTAATGGACCTTCTTGGAAGGGAAGATTGCAAAGAGTCAGATATTCTAAGAGCAGCCGGTATGGCCCCTGAAGGTCGACCCCCCTTGCCTGAAGAGGAATATGGCAAATTAGCCAAGACAATTTCAAACGCAGGAACTGATGTACAAATGAAACGTGCCCTAACAGGCAACCCGGACAGCGAATATTTGAAAAGTATAGCAGAGTCGGTTAGCGCCAATTCGCCAGCATTTGCTGATTTACTATCAAATGCAGATGCTGTTGGGGAATTTTTTCAAATGGCATCTGGGCTATTAACTGCCGATCAGCTAGATGCAATGGACAATCAAGTCGATTCAGTTGTATACATAGAATCACCAACGAGCAAATGTTTGGAAAATTCAGAAATGATAGCACTAAATGAAGCGACAGATGAAGCATTATCTTCTTTGCCTCAGGACGTTTTAGACGACTATAAGCAGCAAGAGAAAGACCGATCAGAGGATAATGTAGAGCAAGTTCTGGATATGGTGTTGAATGGCCCCGATTCCGTTTTAGGTGATATTATAGATCAGGCGTTATCACCAACCACCGATCCGGATTGTGTAGACAATATTAATAGTGTTGGTGCTGTATTGAAAAAAGCAAGAGAGACTGAATCTTTTAAGAATGTAAAGGCAGGAATATTCAAGAGAGTACAGAAAGCGTTTATGGATGACATGGTTGATTGGAATCTTTGGGAGCCATTTGATGGTCCCGGAATTTTAGGACAGATATTAGCAGATAAAAAAGGAGGTTCCTTAAACTATTATAATTGGTATAGAAATGTTCGGTCATCTCTGGGCCCTCTTGCATTCATATTCCCAGAAAGTGCAGATCTGCCAAATACTGTTGCTATAGAAATGAGAAACCAGTTTCTGGCCCAGACAGAAGAGTGGGACAAAGATAAAACCCCAAAGATGAATTTAACTTTTACTGGAGATTACGAAGATGGACTTTTTGAAACCAAAATAAAGGTATATGATGGGGGTGAGGACTCCTTTGCACATAAAATCAGAATAGTAACGCCAGAATTTCCTGATTATAATATTGAAGTAATGGAAAGTGTTGAAGAAGTGCACATGAAAATGCTCAACGATCTGGATCCGTATATTGAAGCGGGCGGTAGATATAGAGCAAAGATAATGAGAGCAATGTTGGAAAAGTCTTGGTCGTTATTTGGAGAAAGTAAAATGACCCTAGATGATGCCGAAGATGCAATATCAATTATAAATAAAATAATGTTTGATAAGGTACTAAAGTTGTTAGTATCAGATTCAAGCGGACAGCCTTCCCAAGGCTTTCTTTATGGCTACAACGCTGTCGAGATATCAGCAGCCGATCTTACTTATGTAAACCCTGAGTCAGGAGCTACGGAATACACTTATGAAGAATCAGCAAAAGTCTTAGGTAGAAGTTTAACCAACAACCCCAGAGTGATGTTTTTAGACCCTGCTCAACACGGGGGATCCTATTCTGCTCCGTTTTATAATATATTAGCAGAGGAAAAGCAAGGATGGTCCCAATTTGCAAAAGTCATTGTATCCAACATTAAAGGGTGTAAGGATGTCCAAAGTAATTTTATGTTTTTTCAAGACATCATGGATAAGATGGGCGAAGATGAGTCTTCAATAAAACCAGACGAAAGACTACAACTAGCACCTGATTGTGTTATTGAAAAACCTTTTGACAAAATAGCTAATCCGTCAACGCTATCCACTATAGGCGGCGTTGTAACAGCGATAATCCGAATGCACGTTGTTGATTATATGTTAAGGACCTTTCCAATCAATGCTAATGTCGACATGAATTTTAAAAGAAATCATAGTAAAATGATCTCTAGATTAATTGTTAGAAAGCTAGAAGAGAGTTTGTCAAACCAGTTTTCTTTATTTGCCTCGACATATGAAGGCGGAGTATATTGGTATTTGTTTGTAGAACAGGCCATGCAACTATTAAAGAGAAAAATGGACAGCGGAGAAATAGAATCTGATAGCCAACTCGATGACATAATGAATGCATTAAACGAAATACAGAAAACTTATGTTAGCCCAACCTATGCGGATGTCTTTGGTGATTTTAAAAATGATGGTGTTGTAGACAGGGTATCAATTGGCGGATTAATAGCTGCTGGTGGATTATTAGCGGCCCCAGCTTTTGTGGGAATTGGTGCCACAGCAATCGCCCTATCCTCAGCATTTACATTAAATCAGTTAAGGTTTGCAGCAAAGCTAGGAGCTATTCATGATGTAATGGGAGAATGCATGGAAGGATTATCATATTTGGTAGAAGAACAACTAAATTTCTATTCAGATATGCTATCAGAAGTCATTCAGCCAAGGCCTTATATATATGACATATCAAAATTCTTAATTGGATCATCTAACATAATGATGAAGGGCAATATAAGGGCCGGTGAAGTAGAAGTAGAGGCACCTACGGGAGGAAAATCAAATTTTGACTACGGATCAATACCAGATTGTGTAAACAGTGTAAACAGTCAGCACCCTCTAGATGGAATTGAAATTGACGCTAATGAATTAAACGAAAATGGGGGTCTCTTTTTAGAAAAATATCTAAGAATAGAAGACAAAAAAGTATCACCGCAGACCATAGCAGCACAAAGAATACAATTAAATAGGTCTTTTTTGGACAACCGAGATAATAATCTTAAAGGTGTGGTAAACATTGCTAAATTTAAAGAATTTTTATCCACAAATGCATCTAACATCCCAGTGGATGCTAATGTTTCTGATTTTTTTGGAAATGCAAAATTGAAGTTATTAGAGGATGGGTATGATGGAAGCATAGGTGTTAAATTTGGAGTTAGGCTTTGTATGGTAATGCCTCGCAATTTTGAACCTCTTAAATCAATTACTCAAGAAATTATGCAAAAAGCAAATCAAGAAAAGAGCTATGTATTTAAATATCCCCCAACAGTATCATCAAAGTATGTTTTTCCTATTTGTTCATTCGAGCGAGACATACCAGATAACAAATTGGCCTCATATATTGATTCGGATAGTAATTTTAATCAAGATCTAAAGTGTTATGTTGATTTGATGTGTGAAACTCCAGAATTTAAACTATTGTTTGATCATATCACTAGTGCAAAAAGGATACCATCCATTGCGTGTATCTATTCTTATTTAAATTTTTATTCTTCGCTGGGTAGAGATCCCGATGAAAGAGAAGACGAAGATGATAACAAGCCTGTAAGATTAGAAAATCTTTTTAATGATACGAAGGATGAGTTGAGAAAGTTATTTGTATCAAATTACAAAAGAAAAGACTTCGACCCAGACAACGAAGAAGAGAAAAGTGGAGGCTTTGTCGAGAACTTAACAAAAGATATCTTATCAAAAACAGTTAATAACATATTTATAGGCGCTGATGTGCCATGGTGGATGAAATCAAAATTCAAAAGAAAAGAAACTGATGAAGACGGAAAGCCCTGTGGGAATCAGTTCAGCGGACTAGTTAACATAGCAGGAGAATAATGATGTCTAATGTAAACTATACCGTAAAATTTCCTTTGGAACAGGGCGGGGCGAAAACTGAAACTTTTGAAACCCTAGGGGAAGATGAAATTGTAGATGTTATAAATTTTAACATTAAAAGTACTATCTTAACACACCCGGGAGAAAGACGCAGTGACCCAGATTTTGGCTGTGCAGCAAAAACATTCTTATTTTCATACAATTCCGGGCAACTACAAGATTTTGAACAATTAGAAAGCAATATAATAAATGGCATTAACGAATATGTTCCGTATATTATTATTGATAATACACTGGTCACCACCACAGAAGACAGCCCAAATGCCATAAAAATCGTAATACAATATACAATACCTAATATTAAAAAGCATGCTAGATTCGATTTGATTATTAGCGAATAGTTAAAATCTCTTCTAAATCTATTTATATTTGATTGTTGGAGATTAAAAAAGAAATGCCAAAAAGTAAAAACATAACAATAAAATACACTAGCAGAGAATTCGAAACGATTAAGGATGATCTGGTTGAACACGCCAAAAGGTTTTATCCGGAAAATTATAGAGACTTTACAACTCCTTCTTTCGGTTCGATGGTGCTGGATAGTGTCTCATATGTTGGAGATATATTATCATATTATTTAGACTATGCTGTTAATGAATCGTTCCTAGATACTGCTGTAGAGTTTAATAATATTAGAAAACATGCCCGTGCCTTGGGGTATAAATTTAGAGGCATACCGTCTTCATATGGGGTTATAGCATTCTTTATATTATGTCCATCAAATGCAGCCGGAACAGCACCAGATTTGGACTACTTGCCAACTCTCAAGAGGGGGACAACTGTTAGCAGCAATTCTGGTGGTAATTATATTTTAACCGAGGACGTTGTCTTTGATAATGCGAATACTCAATTCGTAGCAGCTAGATTCGATTCAACGACAGGTGCCACAACATATTTTGCTTGTAAGGCATATGGCCAAGTACAATCTGGTGTCTACGCAGTAGTTGAAATGGATCTTAAAGATGAGGTCTTTGAGAGATTTAGAAGAGTAAGAGTGGGAGATGATAATATCACAGAGGTTTTTTCTGTTACTGATTCTGAAGGCAATAAATATTATGAGGTCGACAATCTATCTCAAGAGGTTGTTTTTGTAGAGACGACAAATAAAGACGCTGTTGCAGATGGAGTCAGATCCATTCTAAAGCCCTTTGTAACAACAAGAAAATTCACAATCTATCAAGATGATTCCGGAACCTACTTACAGTTTGGGTTTGGGTCTCAAGACGATGATTCAAGTGGGATTATAGACCCTTCAAAAGTTGCTCTAAAAATGCATGGTAAAAATACTATAAGTGATCTATCTTTTGATCCAACAAAATTAATTTCTACGAACAAATTGGGAATCTCCCCTTATAATACAAAATTAAGAGTTGTTATAAGAATGAATGAGGGAGGTAAAACAGCCGCAGCATCAAACTCTGTTCAGGTTGTTACCAACTCCTTAATTGAATTTAAAGATGAAACGGTCCTTACATCAAATTTAAGAGGATCAGTAGTTAATTCTCTCGAATGTATAAACGAAGAACCAATTGTGTCAAACTCTCAAGACGTTTCGAATCAAGAGTTGAAAGAGAGAGCCAAGGCATATTATGCTGCACAGAACAGGGCAGTGACAAAACAAGATTATGAATCACTGGTTTATCAAATGCCAACTAAGTTTGGCGGTGTATCAAGGGCTAATATTGTTAACGACCCATCCAGTACCAACCGAGAGATAAGTATGTATGTGGTTTCTGTGGATAACGATGGAAAGCTAGCAAAGACCCATCAGATTACAAAAAACAATATTAAGAACTATTTGACCCATTATATACCTATTAATGACTCTGTTACAATAAAAGATGTTTTTATAGTCAATATCGGAATAGAATTTACTGTTGTCAATGACAAAAATTACGATTCCCAAAGTGTGCTATTCGATTGCCAAGATGCTGTTAAGAATTATTTTGGTGACATAATGTATATTGGGGAGCCACTATATTTAACAAGGATTTACGAAGTGCTAAACAACGTAGAGGGTGTGCAAGACGTTAAAAGGGTTCACATTTTTAATAAAACAGGAAACCAATACAGCGCTATTAATTATAATGTACAAGTAGGCCTCAGCCGGGATGGATCTTATTACAAAGTTCCTAAGAATATAATCCTTGAGATAAAATATCCCAACCTAGACATAAAAGGAGCGGTAAAATAATGGCAATCAAAAGATATATAGCAAACGCTGACAACACTATAACAAATGCTTACAAAGAAGACTTCAATACAAGAGGTACCGGGTCCAACATGGGTCAGGCTGACATTTTAGAAGTGTTTTCCCTATACGCCCAAAGAGACTCTGGTTCAGCAGAACTTTCCAGAGTATTATTAAAGTTCCCAATCACGGATATATCATCTAGCAGACAAGAGGGAACAATACCAGCATCGGGAAGTGTGTCATTTTACTTAAAAATGTATAATGCAGAGCATACAAGGACTTTGCCAAGGGATTTCTATTTGACTGTTGCTGCTGTTTCTAGTTCAATTTCTTCATCGTGGGAAGAAGGAGTCGGTATGGATATGGAAAATTATACTGACCTAACTTACGATAAAATAGGATCGAACTGGGTTAACATAGCTGGGTCAACTGGCTGGGCAGCAGAAGGTGGCGATTGGTATACTGATAACATTTCATATTACACAACTAGATTCGAAAATGGTGATGAGGATTTAGAATTAGATGTGACAACTGTGGTTGAACAATGGATCAACACGCAAGGTAATACAATCGGAAAGAAAGACGACCATGGATTTATCATAAAACTTAGTGCTAGTTACGAAGCTTCAAGTTCAATAAACCTAACAGGCGCAGCAAAATCATATTATACCAAAAAGTTCTTTGCTAGGTCTTCTGAATTCTTTTTTGAGAGGCCAAAAATTGAAGCACGTTGGGACTCCTCGATACGAGACAACAGGGGCAACTTTCACTTTAAAAGCTCAACTCTGACAACTGCTGATAACTTAAACACTCTATATTTATACAATTATTTTAAAGGAGCTTTGAAAGATATAGCGGGATCGGATTCCGCTGTACCAACAATGAAACTTTATTATGGATCAGGTTCTGTCCCAGAAGGTAATTCTAGGAGTTTTGAAAACTCCAGCAACAGCACTGTATCCTCATTGAATGCCTCAAGAGTATCAAAAGGAATATACAAAATTCAGTTTTCGACAGCTAGTAGTGCAGTTGTTGATACGTATCCTTATTTATTTGATGTCTGGAGTTACTCTGGAGCAGAAATATTTACAGGTTCTATGATAACTCCCAAAACTCATAGCTTTTCGGATTTCAACCCCAATCCTAAATACGTAGTGACAATGCCAAATCTAAAAACCTCATACCCAGACAGCGGAACAGAAAGGTTTAGGCTGTATGCAAGATACAAAAACTGGAGTCCTAGTATTTATACAAAGGCGCAAACAACTCCTGACGCCTTGTTGATAGAGAGCGCATCGTATAAAATTAAAAGATTGATAGACGATAAAGTAGTTGTTTCTTATGGCACTTCATCAACCAATCACACTGTCCTATCATATGATGTATCGGGAAACTATTTTGATTTGGATATGTCCATGCTAGAACAGGGATACACCTATGGAATTTCATATTCTTTTTATGAAGAATCAATTGGGTCCTATGTTGAACAACCATACATCTTTAAAATCAGAGTAGACAAGAATGAGTATTAAAAATTTATTTAAAAACAAAATAAGCAGTTTTGAGAATGCTGCCACTGGTAGTGCAAAAGTAGAATCAAAAGACTTAATATTATCAACAGTCAAGAAGGATGATCAATATATCCCAAATATTGATTTTTCATCTGCTTCTAATTTCGCCAAATTTGGTTCCGCTGAGTTATACTACGAAACTTCAATTAAGAGAGTATACAATGATTATCCGTATGATGGCTCTCGTAATGAAAAATTGTTGTTTGAATTATCATCTTCATTTTTGGATCGATGGATATTCAATAACAAATACCCCAAATCAACTGGTTATGCAAATTTTTCATACGGCAGTTGGGGCGCCCTCAACGGTTCAAAAACAGCCGATGGGTATGGTTTACCTTCATCAGTTGAGTATTTATATGCACGTGGTGGTATGCACACTGCTTCGGCTGGTATGAAAAACAAACCTTTATGGAAAACATTCGCAGATTCGGTGGTGTACGACTCAGATAAAAATCGCACAACAACCTTTAAAGTAAACCTCGATAAAGGAATCACAGTTGAATTCTGGCTGAAGAAGGACGCATTCGATATCTCGAAAACAGAAAAAGAAGTAGTTCTTGATTTGTGGAACGGAGAAGCTACCTCATCAGCAAATTACGGACGATTTACAATAGAACTATCAGGAACGGGCGTTGCCCAGTCTGGCGCTGACACATTTAGGCTTTCTCTGCAATCGGGCACAGATGGCTTTTTTAACGAGGCTATTGGTTCGACCACTGTTACCACCTCTTCGCTCGGAAACTGGAAGCATTATGCCTTATCGTTCGTTTCTGGGGCATCTGGTGTAACGTCTAGGTTATATGTCGATGGTGCCCTTGATAATCAAAAAATTCTGGGCTCTAAAGGCCTTGGGTCAATCACTGGATTATTTAATGGTTATCTGGGAGCATTACAGACTTCTCCTTCCGCATCCTCTGCTGCACAATATGCCGGCAAGCTAAGTGCTAGTTTGGATGAATTCAGATTCTGGAATACACGGAGAACAGACAAACAAATTTATAATAACTGGCATCGTAATGTGGGCGGAGGTACAAACACCGATGATGCTAATGTTAATTTGGGCCTTTATTTTAAATTTAACGAGGGTATAATCGGAGATGCTTCATATGATTCGGTTGTTCTTGACTATTCAGGAAGGATTGCAAACGGAACTTGGTATGGATACCAAGCAGGATCTAGAAACACAGGGTCCGCCTTTCATTCTTCATCACATACGATAGTGGAAGCAGCAGATCCAATTATTAGAAGTAACCATCCAGAAGTTGTGTCCTTGCTAGCAGAGCTAAAAACAAGCGGTTCGAGTTGGGACACAAAAAATACAACAAATCTATATTTTAAAACTGTGCCGGAATGGATCAAGGATGAGGATATGGACGAAGGAGGTAGCAATTTAAGATACATATATCAAATTATGTCAAGCTACTTTGATACGCTATATACCCAGACAACTTCTCTAACTTCTTTGAGAGACACAGTGTACCCACTTAAGCAGGGAAAAGCTATTCCGTTTGCAAAGAAACTGCTAGAAAACAAAGGGTTTATTACTAATGATATACTGCTAAATTCAGATCTTTTGGAAAAGATCGAAGGCATAGACAACCAGAAAGTTCATTTTGAGAAAGATATAGCAGAGGTAAAAAATCTCATATATACCAATCTTTATAATAATCTAGCTTCGATATTTAAATCTAAAGGAAATGAAAAGTCAATCAGGAACACCTTGAGGTGCTTTGGTATTGATGATGAGCTAATAAAAATGAATGTATACACTGATGGTGGAATGCATTATTTTTCTGACAAATACAGACAAACTTCTTTGATGAAAAAATATGTTAACTTTTTTGATGTTAATCGGTTTAATGCGACAATATATCAAACTGCGTCTGTTAATAATTCACTGACATTCATAACAGGGTCGGATGCATCTCAAAAAGAAATAAATTCTGCATTCACAGCCGAAGTGGCAACAATTTTTCCACAAAGTCTTAGTGTATTTGAAAAAAATAGCTTTAAAATTCCATTTAAGAAGTCATCTATTTTTGGTATGCATGAGGCATCCGCAGTCCCCGGAGATTATACTTGGGAGGCAACTGATGTAGCTAATTTTCAAGTATCAGCCGAAAGAGATAAGTTAGATTCAAGTAGGGCCAAATTTATTTTGGAGACGTATGATGGAAGAACAATTCTAACGTCGAGCTACTACCCAGAAGTGTACTCAAATCAGTCTTGGAATTTTGCAGTAAGAGTAAAACCAGAAAAATATCCTTTCCAAGGGAATGTCGTTCAAACAGTAAGCCCGACTTACAAAATAGAGTTTTATGGTGTAAATCACGCATTTGGAACCGTACAGAGTGAGTTTTCTCTGTCGGCTAGTCTCGATAACGCTAGTGGTTCTGCATTCTTGACAAAATCAAAAAGATTTTATGTTGGAGCACATAGAACAAACTTTACCGGCACTGTCGTAGCTCAAAGTGATATCAAGGTGGGAGGTTTTAAATATTATATAGATTACCTATCAGACTCTACAATTAGAAAACACAACATGGACCCAACTAGTTTTGGAATGGACAGCATACATAAGTCCTCAACCATGTTTAATGTTGACATGGGCAATAAATCCATACCAGCCGCAGACCTAGTGGCAATAAATTGGGATTTTGAAACAGTCACCACATCAGATGCTAGCGGGGAATTTATTGTTGATGATATTTCAAGCGGTTCTGTTTCAACTAGATATGGATGGATTGATAATGTATCAATGGTTGAAAACAGAGGAGAGGGTTTTGGCTTCCCCGTCTCAAGCACTGCGGTTCTAAGAAACGAGGTCATCTATTCAAACAAGAAACAACAACCAGAAATAAGCTTCAATGCAGATAAAGTCAAAATTGAAAATGAAGAGACTCGTAATTTTGTTAAAGACGAAGATATAAGTGACAATTTCTATTCCTTAGAGAAGAGTATGTCACAAATTGTATCTGATGAAATGTTAAAGATGATTTCTTCAATTGTAGAATTTAACGATTTAATCGGTAAGGCAGTATACAGATATAGAGAAGGTTATAAAAATTTAGACTTACTTAGGAGATTGTTTTATGAAAAAGTAGAAGAAGACCCTGATTTCGATAAATTCACAAGATATTACAAATGGATTGACTCTTCCGTCTCCAGTATGACATCACAACTATTTCCAATCTCAGCAAGACACTCAGGTCAGATATACGATGTTGTCGAGAGTCACATCTTTGAGAGAAGTAAATATAAAAATAAATTTCCAACATTGAAAACATTCACAGCCACTGAATCTCCAATTAAAGGTAGTTCAGAAATACGATATAATTGGAAATTCGGACATGCCCCTGTTGACGGGGATGCAAATAACAATCAAGTTTGGCAAAAGTTACGGAAAGAAAGATCTGATATAACTGAAAGAGAAGAATTAAGAAAGGTCATAATAACAGAAAACACGGGTAGCCATATAGATCTTGCTAAATCAGACTTGACAACGTATCAGGGATCTACCTTTGCTTTGCGTCGACTATCCAGACCTTATAGGATTTCTCAAGAACTTGAGCCTCCCCTGCGTGGCGGTATTAATTATCCGCCTAAAAAGGACCGAGATAACATTTACCACCTAGTCCAGAGACACGGCCCAAAAGGTAACTACGGCCAACCACTGAACGTTGTAGTTGCTGGTCCGGGAACCGGCAATGGTATTAACTCGCAACAAGTGACCGATACAATAGACCCAAACCTCAAGAAAAGAGTCAGGTTAGATGTGTTTGCGGGAAGATATTCGGATGAAGGCGAAGTACCCGGCCCTAAAAACACCGATAGTACATATTCCTATAGGGTGACCGAGCTTGGCCTACCAGTTACAATAATGTCACAATCGCTTAATAGCGGATACAACACGGATGTTGTGAATCAATTTGATTCTGCTTCTGTTATTACAAATATACATTCCGATACAACGTCACCTACAAACCATATACCGATGCAGGGCCCTTTTGCTGAAACTTGGGTTGGCGGGCATCAACATCGACATGCCCCAATCAACAGGTATGACACGACTCTGGTTGATGACGATACAGGAACAGCCCCTCTTAATAATTTAGATAACAAATACACCAGAGCAGAAGGTTGGATGTTGAAACTGGGAGACAAATACACTCCTTTGGATGGCGCTCTAGGCATTGTTGGTCCCGATTATGGTGGTCCATACCCTGATCCTGCACGTAAGGCTGCTGTTTTCTATCGTGAAGAGCGAGCTAAACGCCCCGTTAACATAAAAAATATTCAGTATACAACAGGGAGTAAAAATCTTGGTAACTTCAAAGAAAATTACGAAGTAATTACTGCCGGCGGTAAACAGCAGAATAACCTTCATTTTAGAAAAAACCCTGAACAATCAAATTACCTTCCGTCTCCAATTGCCGCTATACTGCCGGAGACTACACACCCGATGTCATTATTCGGTCAGGCGCCGTTTGTCTCTGGTAACGTTTTTGGGACGCACTACAACAACAGACAGCCGGATGGCAACTTAACAGTTAAAGAGCCCGCACCGGGAGTACGTGCTAGCGGTAGCTTAAAAATAATTGGTTTTGAAAACATCATTTCAGGACACGTATTGCAAGCAACTGGTAGTACCAACAGAGAATTAATTGTTGGCAACTCCTCAGATACCTCTTCCAAATTCTACTTTACAGGATCAACTGATACCGGGTTGTTCAATGAATTTACTGCCTCTTTCTTATCCGCTTTTCCATCGCAATATTCAATCACTTACGCAACCTCATCTGCAACATACAGCATGGGTCTTCAAGCAAATCACCCCGCCGCTGGGCAAAGAGTGTTAAGTGGTTCCTTGCAAAGCGTCAACGCAGATGACTTCACGGCATATGTTAGCATAAAACCAACTACTGCTTCGGTCGGACAACAATATACTATTTTTAATCTTACTTCATCACAGTCAATCTCATCAAGCCCAACAGATTGCACCCATCAGCTTTACATATCAGGAACAGATAGGTTAATATTTGAAATGAAATTTAAAGGGGGCTCTGGTACATCTAGAGCACGAAAGTGGGAATATAATGGTTTTCCGGCAACTTATCATAACAAATGGACAAATATTATATTAACATATAACTCATCCTCAGCCGCTGGTACTGTGAATTTGTTTATTAATGGGGTAGCGACATCGTGGAATACCGTAGGTAGTTTTCCGATATCTCCAACTTCTGAGGCTTTTACACTAGTGGACCCAGAAGGGGCATTTGTGTTGAATGAAACATTAACGTCAAACAGATACTTTAGAGGAGCCATCAGTGAATTTCTATGGTGGAATGCTGCGGCAACAACATCTCAAGTTGAATCAATATACAATTGTGGCATTGCGCCAACATCTAAAAATGACTCGTTCTTGTTAGATCCTAGTGCACTAGGGTTCTTTTATACTTTTGGAGACTTCGGCGGTGATGGAGCCAACTACGGAAATAGAATAACCAATATAGCCGGCGACGGTGCTGTAAATTCACTAAATGTTCACGAGGACGATGCCTCTAGATTTACTTTTGTGACCAGCAGTATTCCCTTGACAGCAAGCCAAGCAGAGTTTGCGATAACGGCTAGCCAAAATGGGTCTGCTTATAATATTAATTTTGTTTCAAGCAAATGTTCTTTTGTATTGAATAGTGATGATGTGAGCGGTGGCATTGATGATGATCCCGGCGATGTAAGAAGAGCACACGATGTCGTGAATGCCAATGTGACATCCTCAGCAACAAGAACAATTATTTCTTCTCGATTTTCTGCTCCCGGCGGGATTGAAACATCCCCAGCCTATTTAGATGTGTATTCAAGAGAATACTCGGTCTACAACTCTCTGAACTATCGTAACTTAACGGTCAGAAGTTCTGGATCGGGAGAAAGCTCAACAATTCGTCTCAATAGCGACGCAGGGCGAAGAGAGGGCCAAAGAACTTTATTATCTAGACATAGTGGCAAATTTGGAGTTGACTCACAGTTTGGTGTGGTTATATCATCCGGATACGAAGCGGAAGCGTCAACAAACAAGATGCACCGTAATGTTGGAAGAAAACCAACTGACACATCAACAATACCTGCTCCTGTGTTCAACGAAGATCATAACAACGCACACATGAGTTCCTTGTTGCCACGCTCTGACTTTCAATATTCTTGGGTAACTTCTTCGTTGGGAAGTAATTATTCATATAAGAGCGGAAAGCAAAGAATTTATGGATACGCAGACGCAGATGGCATGTTGAGTTCTTCGGTAGATATAGGTGGTGAAAGTGGCCATGTTGCAGCGATAAACTTTCCAACCGCATCAGAGATTTTTGGAGTATAGAATGGCGAATTATTATTTAGACTTTGTTGGATTGAACACTTTTATTTATGAACCTGTTGGGTACGAATTTTGTAGACTGGACAATGGCACCGGAGTTTTAGTTGAAAAACACTCGGAAGCGGGAACTGGATACCCTTTAGAACCCGGAATAAACAATATTGGCTGGAATGATACCTCTTATACTGGCGCCGGTGGTTCTATTGCTGCGATAGTAAACTCTAAACTGTGCCCCGATCAGCCAACAATAGGAACATTCCACGCAGGACTACAGAATTATAAAAACGTTATTTTTCCTCATTGGCTTCCCGACCCTAGAACCGGTGTTACTCCGGCTGCTGGTTTTGAACATAGAGCCACGGCTTCTTTTTTCCCGGCCCTTATGTTACATCGTAATGGTCCCTATGGCCACCCAACATGGAAACAAATAAGAGTAGGACAAAGTCCTCTCATAAGAAAACAAGTGAAGCACAACATTTTCACACATGTCGAAGAGCCCGGGCCATCAATCCAGATCGAAGGATCACAAATAAATCAAAGGTACGGAGATCTCAAACTGTTTATTGAGGCACCCGTCATATCTCGCTATAAGCCTTTAAAAGTTCTGGCATCCGCAGATGGCAAGATGGAACTAGAAATCAGAACATCAATGGGTAACAGTGTTTGTCACTTTAATAACATAGATTTGGACAAATATTACAACTTTGACAATTGTGCAAACCCAGAATACAAACAAATCACAAAGATGTATTTGAAAGGCGCCCTAGAGGATTCTAATTCTCCAATCAACTCATTCAGTATGGTTGAGTATGCGGAGACTATTTATCCTACCCAAGTGTATACTAATAAAAGCTACACAAGGCAAAGAACAACCTTCTCTTTCAATTGGAGACATAATTATCCGGACAGGAAACGTGACAGTGCAGATAATGGCTTTGGAAACACGGTCAAAGATAGTATATGGCCACTTGATTACGACAAGACTCAAGGCGAAACTGGCACCGATAACAGGTTCACTGCTCATTATGGCTATGATCATCGTAAACATCATGGAATTTTGCAAAATAATTATAATCAATGTGGTGATATGCCCGGTACTTTTTCGAAAAGCGACCTGAATGATATCTATAAGCCAGCCCCTATATACGCAAGAAAACACACTTTGACTCCGTCAGAATCTTGTGTATCCCCGAACGGAATGCAAATTGAGGACATAACCTATGGCACAAAGGCAAACCTGCACCAAACACAAGACATACCGTCAGGTGAGGCTTTGTGGCAAGCAGCAGAGCAATCTGGTAAAACTCCTTTTTATGATTCTTACGATGCCTTTGCCCAAGGTGTTAGACAAAAAGGCAAAGGTTATACAATCATACCCGAATTCAGAATTAGTAATCACATCCCAACAATAGTTGCTGAAGGAGTTGAAAAAAAGTTTTCCAATATGTTCGAGATGGTTGGTGGTCTGTCGAGCGCCAATGGCAGCGATGAAGACAACTTTTATAAAATCTACTCAACTAGTGAATTTTTGAAGCATTTCGATTTGATTAAAGACGACCATAAAGAATTTGTGGATCCAATGAAGATTACATTAAAATGTAAAGCAATCAAGAAATTTTTACCATACAATGGATTTTATCCATGCCAAAGAACTGTAGACCTAGCAGAACAATTTTACGCCTCTTATAGCGGATCAATTACCGGCCACAATGCCGGTGGATCGTTCAACCCATTCGCAAGTAACGTAGAACATGCCAAACAAAACATCCTAAATCCTTTATTTGCTCCGGGTGTGCTGTTTAATGCAATAAAATCTGGAGTGGCTTGTGATTATCCTGTGGTAACGAGTTCAAATGATTCCCATTTTATCAATTACTTAAATTCTAATAATTATCTATTGCAGCCTACTTCGGGCGCCGTTGCTCATTTTGGTCATGCTGATGTGCTGTTTCCAAGAAGAATTCCGTTTAAGGCCCTAGTGGAGCCCGAAAGATTCCTTTCAAATAGAAAGTTTTTCTGTCAGGAGCCTCACGCTGAATCAAATACAAAAATCAGCGCTTTTTGGGATGGCTCTGGCGATAATTTATACAAAATGATGGCACACAATTTTTTAGCGGAAGTCCCAAACTTCTTCCTACAGGGATCACAATTTTCTACTATATATTCATTACCCTCAGATCATGAAAACGTTGGCAACGCAGTCAAGGATGCGACTTACTCAATGAGGGTTAAGATGTATAAAACTGCCCAGACCCCTCTCCAACCTGTAAGGTCTGGGTCCTCTGGTGTTGACTTTTTTATGGTGCCACAATATGCTAATGGTATTCATGAAAACTTCACAATGTATTCTAGACCAACAGCATTTGGTCCCCCAAGTTTTATTACCTCTTCGGTGTGGCCCGGCCATCCCGGATATGGAAATGATTCTCGTAATGGTGAAAACTACCCATTCACGCCGCCATACTACTATGGACAAGGGTGGGCTGATATTAAGTTTACACCAGACGAGACAAAAAAATACACAATTGGAGAAATAATTAGAGAATCAAGTGTAACGTACTGGAGATATGTTGATAAAACTTCTGGTGGTAAAACAGCCATAGCGGATTCGTTTCCGTATTTAGAATCACAAATTATCAATGAGCTTTACAATAGAGATGCGATGCAACTGTCAGCCTCTGTTAACCTTTTCACACAAGGAGAATTAAAGTCGGTTGATCTCTTAGACGATTCAACATCTGAGAAAGTTAACATTGCTGTTGATGTATCAAGCGGAGAAAAATCTAGATGGGTAATCCAAACAAAGTTTGAAACTCCGATGTTAAACTTTAATCACTATTCCGGATCAGACACTGTATACCAGCCAACAAAAGGCGCTAGATCTGTACCAAGAGGTATGTGGCACCAATATGGTAGAATCGAAGACTCACCAGAAAAGGGGATCTTTTTGCAAGTAACAGACATACCATCAAGTTTTCAAGAACATGTGAGCGGGTCTATTACTGAATTCTCCTTAAAAGACCTTTGTGGTTTTAAAGACGAGCCAAAGCGCTTAGGGCACGTTGCTTCAGCTAAAATAATCAGAGAGGCAGTTGTTGCCATACCCTTTATTGAAGAAAATAATCAGCGCAAATTTTTTAAAATAGATTCTAATTCAATTAGAATGGCCATCGAAGCCAGATCAGTGGCAGAGGGTGTAGTGAGTAGTGCAATTTTGGATATGGTAGACAAGATGCAAAGATTTGTTATACCCCCTTCGCTCGATTTCGTGAATGTCAAAGAGGTCGAGCCGTTTGCAATGTACATTTTCGAATTTACACACAAGCTATCACAACAAGATCTAGCCGATATTTGGCAGAACTTGCCTCCATCGATTGGAACTGAATTTGAAGAATCCGAGGTGTCGTTGTCGCATCCCCTTTTGGCCCACGAACTATTAGGTGGTGGAAAGGTGATTAAAGAAGGCAAGATAGAAAAAGGAGAACCATTACCAGAGAAAATCAGATGGATGGTATTTAAGGCCAAACAGAGAGCGCAAACCAATTATTACAATAAAGTTGTCGGCGAGTTGGATAATTCAGTGCAACAAGCGTTCCAAGCAGCCAGTATACTAAGACCAGAAGGTGTCAACGTCGATATATCGTACAACTGGCCGTATGACTTCTTTTCCTTAGTTGAATTAGCTCAGATCGATGCCGAAGTTGTGCTAGCAGGAAACGATATCAAATTCGAAGACGAGATAAAACCAGTTCAGAATCCTAAACTAGATCAAGTAGCACCAATGTTCGGGCAGCAAAATCTACCAGCAGAAGATTGGACACCCAGTTCTCTGGTCGGGCTAGTTACTATCCCAGAAGAAGAAATGGCAATGTGGCGTTGGCGTGTAATTGTAAGGAAAAGGGCATACACTGATGGAAACTATAACTTTCCTAATGATATAGAAGTTGTTGATGAATACATCGAGTCAATTCCCATGGGAGATGGATACCAAAATGTCACAATGTCGGTCATTGAGGGGGAGCGTAAGGCTGCTTCGAGGAATGATGTCAAGCGATTTTTATTAAATGATGTTGGCGTCGGCCCAGATCTCATTGATAGTGTAGAGGAGGTTTAACAATGACATTTTTTAATAAAAAAGAAAATATATTAGAACTGCAACTGACACCATACGGTAGGAAGTTGCTGTCACAGGGAAAACTAAAACCAGAATTTTACGCTTTCTTTGACGATGATGTTCTTTACGACACAGGAAAGGCCGGTTTTACGGAGACCAATGCTCAAAGCAAGACCAGAATTTTAACCGAGACACCTTCCTTGAGACCACAATCAACAAACTTTGGAGTCGAGACAAACGTTGATACGATGTATGAGCAAGTAATTGATAATTACATGCCGAACCCTATAGGGACAAGTTCGCCAATCGAGAAAAAAACAGCAGGATGGAATGTGGTTGCTTTGGACAAGGAGTTTAACACTTTTGAATTGTCTTCGTCTTTGAATTCTTCAATACAAAACATACCGCAAATAAATTGCACTTTAAATTTTACAATGTCTGTTGACAACTTGAGCACCTTTAACGGAGATTTTGATGATCTTGTTAATGAGTTTGATTTTGAAACTGATGATAACAATAACTTTGTAAAAATACAGAAAGAAACCCTCGTTCTTCACCTCACAGAAAAAAATGGCTTTGTTAATAATGATGCCTATGAAGTCGAAGTCTTTATGTATGAAGAAGACAATAACAACTTAAAGAAAATTGATTTTCAAAAAAGAGCAAAACATGTGAGGAACGATATGTTTTATGAAACTGAGCAAACAAATAAAGAAGCGACGAGTAAAAATGTAGAATTTTATATAGACTTTTTGATAGACTCAGAGATACCGGATAAAGAAATATGTAAAGGTATAGAAAAATTAAAAGAAAGTAATATCTATTTAGAATTAGACCTAAAATGCCCAGACAAGACGTTGTCTAACGTTAGTATATATAATTCTACAATTGGCGATGTTGAGGAGTGTGATTGATGATTATTGGACATGATATTCTTCCAAATGTTTTTATTAATAATATAGAGATATACCAAAATTCATTAAGGTATGATATTGTTATTTTAGACGACATTGAAAACCCAGCGTGGTCGAATAAAAAATCACTTGACCACAAATTAAAAATAAAACATGGCATATTCACTGATGAGTCCGAAATTGAAAATATTAAAAGCGGAGCATCTAATTTTAATGCCCATCAGGGTCAAATTAAAATGGAATTGGTTTCAAAAATGAAAAAAGTAACCACAACAGGTATATCCAATTTAGACAATCGGATCATTTATATGAAAACGTGCACGTATGCTTTCAACGAACAACCTGAAAATATAACAATTTTTGCAAATGTATTTATTGATGACGCTAATATGCAAGGCCCAGTTGCATCAGAAACAATATTCACCAAAGGCAGACTAAAAACAATAACTAATATTTTATATAAAAGCAAAGAGCAATACTACGGACCAGTGCACTACCATGAAGGGGGCTACATGGAAGGAAAGATTCACAAAACAACCCCACATTCAAAAATTGAAGTCAATTCGGGACTAAACTTAAAAATAAAAGACCTAAGAGGTAAAATATATACAAAAAAGAAGCTCTCAAGAAATTCAATGACGCCCATCTTTGGTAACCTGTTAGCGTCCTTTAATAGTGAAACTGAGTTTAACTATATGTTTTTTATTAATATCGAGCAATTGATAATTTCCAAAACCAAATTCGGACATCTTTACAAAAGACTACAATTAAATGAAAGAGAAACAATTCTCAATAACACAGTTTTTTCATCGATCAGAGTCAAGAGACATTCTATCGAGAACAACTCAACAGCCAGTTTTGAGATTAAAGATATTTTAAGTGGGTTTGAACTGAGTACCGACGGATTTCAATCAACATTTGGACAAGAATTGGAATTTATATCTCATAAGATGGGGCCCTCGATTAGAGCAATTAAATTTCATGATAAAACAATAAATCAAAATTCATATGGTAGATATCGGTATGAGCTAGAAATATATTTTAGCGACCAGACAGTCTTATATTTCAAGACTCTTTTGGCTCGCTTATCTGATGCCATAAACAAATTGGAAGATTTTTCTCAAATGTTATCATTGCCAAGGAAATATGATAAAAACACAAGAAAGATAAAAGATGAAACAAAAGCAGGGTTTTTTAGCAACAACCAGCTTGCTCAAAACTTTTGTTATTTATATAGCAAGATAAAATCGTTTATCTATATGATTCCGGAATTTGAAAAAAGCAACCTTTTAATGAACAATTTTAATCTTATAAGTCCTAATTCTTGTACAATTGAATCTGTTGCTATCTTTACAAGCAATATGAAAAAATTATATAACGAATTGGTGAAGATATATGGATTTGAAACCTCGAAGGTAGGGTCGAATTATACAAACTTAGTTGGAACTAAGTCAAATAATATGACTAATAAGATTTTTATGAAACACAAATTCAAAAAAATTATAAAACCCTCTGATTCAAAATTGCACTATGTTTTTGAGAAAGAGGAAGTAACGGGTACAAATTTAAAAATGGTTCCCCGAAATCCAATAAAGTTTGGAAGATTGGGAAATCGTTTTAATTTTGAAAAAGGCCAAACAAACCCAATGATCAACAGGGTAATAAAAAATAAATTTAATAAACGCAACCGTTCCATAACAATTGTACCACTCTCTATTAAAATAGAACAGCCAGAGCCAGAAAAATTCATAGAGGTTACTGAATTACTAGGGAGTGAAACAAGCCTAAACTCGTTCACAGACGAAGAAAAGTGCGAAAACCCAAAGTCTAAGCCAATCGTGGCAGAAGAGATTGAATTAAAAATCATTAGCGAATCGCAGGATGTAAAAGATGAAATGAAAAACTTTACTACAAAATTGGAAATCTTATCTGGGTTCAACCTCAACAAGGAAGGTATGTTAGCCGTAACCCAGCCCATTTGGTCACCATATGGCGGAGAGATTATGAGTGATTCGACAATAGTCAAGCAGATCCCTGTTGGTGACTTGACTACAAATATAAACTATCCTTATCCTAATAAATATAAATTGATTAATAACTCCGATGCATACAAATTTACAGACTTGAGCCTACAAACAGAAGACAAGAGTCTAGTAGAGGCATCACAGCTTTATGCCGTAGCGGACCCCATGTTTGCTCAGGGGAACATTGTATTAAGCCATGACACCACAATGGGAGTTGTGAGTGCACAAGCAACACAATCAGCAGCACAAGCAACGCCATCAGCAGCACAAGCAACACCGTCGACGCCACAGCCATCCCCGGCAATGGCGTCCACACAGACTAATATAGGAGGTTACTGATGACTGTTATAGACGTTAGATCTGAGGATGAATTAGCGCACATAATCAAGAGTAAAGTGCAGCAGGGTGCAGTTGCAAACATGCAGATAAACACCACCGAGGGTTTCTCTTTTAAGTTTAAGGTTTATTGTGATGATGGAGAAATTAGAGAACTGATATTGAATAACAATGGGGCGGTAATCGCCGATAACACTTTTACATATAACACAGATATGAAAGTTAATATATCCCAAATATTCAATTATAATTCTGCTGAATCATACAGCCCGCAGCAAACACTATCTGAAACAAGCATTAGAACAATTTACGATACAACTGCTGCCGAATTTCAGGAGATATCCGAGAATTCAATAAATGGCTCATTTAGTCCTACTATGATGCAAGATTTAGAAATCCAAAAAGATTTTAGCAGAATAGCAGTCAATGAAAGATTGGACAACTCTATGATCCACACTAATAAACAATACTTCCCGTTTTATGTTAATTTTACATTCCCAGACACACCAAATAATTTTTATAACTTTCTTAAAAGTCAAGACGCTTATGAATTAATGCTAGAAGCTTTTATGGATTCTGAATTCACAGAGCAAGGCTATCCAACAATAAACGGATTAGTTGCAATAGAAACCGCTAGTTTATTAAGCATACTTTCAAGCTTAAACCCAAACCCGGAAAATTTTAAAATCCTTCATTCGCCTTCTTTTGAGTTTAGCGAAGTGTGGGGCTCTAATTTAGATGAGTTGGACACAATTTTACTTAAGTCTGCAATCGATAGATACGTAAATGAAAATTGCCCGAACTATTTTCAATCAATAACTGGTGACAAGGTTCCATACGTAGAAACGATATGTTATGAAATTAAAAAATATTCAGCGAGTTCAATGACTCTTTTACAAACTTTTTATGTACCAGCGTCGGACTCTAATCGATATTATATTGATAATCAAATTAATTTTGGATCGAGTTATAGATATGAAATATTTGCAATCAATGTTTTGTTTTCCAACAATTATGAATATGAGGTTACGGAATCTAGTAATGGTGTTAGTGTAGGTGTTACTGATTCAAAGGTTATTAAATTTCTAAAAATCAAAATTGCAAATCACAATCATACTGTTGAGGGCGTAGCGCCGACAACACCAGAAATTTCTTTTCTTAATTCATCTAATGCTGAAAAAAGAATCAGAATTTATTTTGAACCAAACTTTCATGAAACAGCAGAAAATTTTATTGAAATTTTAGAATCTGATTTTGAAAACCAACTAAAAGCAATGAAAGATAATTTAGGAAGAACAAAATATAAATTGGGCAAGGATTTTTTAGATTTCCAAATTTTCAAGTCTACTAAGAGGCCAACATCGTACAGAGACTTTGAAAATTCCTTGTTTGCAATCGTCGCAGGGACAGACAGAGGTTCCTCAGAAATTTTTGAAATGTTTCTGACACCAAACATGAAACATTATTTTACTTTTAGGGCTAGAAACAATTTTAATCTTTTTTCAAATCCAACACCTATTTATGAAGTAGAACTTATACAAGATTCTGATGAAAGTAAAATAATATCGAAGATTATTAATTTTGAAGAACAAGAAGATGATAGACATAGAGAGTTCGGCAGGTTTTTAAGAATATTTCCAGCGTTTGATCAGTTGCTTTTAACAGAATTTAACCCAAATGAAAACACCACCAAAGATACGATAACTTTTAATAATAAACAATATTATGTTGGCGACACTGAGGATCCAATTTGGGGTAAAAAGTTTAAATTTAGAATCAAATCAAAAAACACTGGGAAAATTTTAGATATCAATGTTGATTTTAACCTTAAGAAGGAAGATTCAGAAGCAGATTTCTAGAAAGTTTCTATTTATTGTGAATAAGGAGAATATTAATGGCATTTTTAGACAATAGTGGTGATATCATATTAGATGTTGTACTGACAGACCACGGTAGAAAAGTAATGGCAAAGGGGGATGGTTCATTCCAAATAACAAAATTTGCTGTTTGTGATGAGGAAATTGATTATAGTTTATTCAATTCGTCACATGCTAGTGGGTCCGCTTACTATGACTTGGAAATATTGCAAACACCAGTCTTGGAGGCCTTCACAAACAACGGGTCTGCGATGAAAACCAAATTGGCTTCGTTTGAGGACCTGAACTTGTTGTATTTGCCGGTTCTTAAAATAAATGAAAACTTTGGTTCTCCCCGACACTCAGATGGCTCGTTCTATGTTGCAGTCGACAGAGAGACTGAAGGTACTGGCGATACAAGCGTTAATGCATCTGTTGGTGTAAACAGTAGCGGCGGAAACGTTTCTGGTATCTTGTTTGGTGCCTCGTTTGAGTCCTCACAAACTATTCGAATAGATCAGGGTATTGACTCAACAGAGTTGTCTCCAAAGAAGACAAGCCTCATGACAAACTTAATCGAAGACGTGTACATCATCCAGATGGACAATCGTTTGGGGAATTTAACAGATTTGCAAGGAAACTTGATTGGTAGTGATTATATTGATGATGACGATATTGCTTACTACACAGTCGACGCATCTGTTGGTGCCGGAATTCAAAACGCTGGTGCGGTTGTATCAATTAATACCAATGACACAACCTCTGACAATCAAACTATCAAAGGACCGAGAGGGACAATTTTAGAATTTAAAGTAGGATCATCCTTAGAATTACAAACAAGCACATTTTTGTTTACTAAGCTAGGTGGCCAGATCACGATGACCAATAAAGCAGGAAGTGCATCACAAAGTGTACGATTCATTGACAGCACAGTAAAAGTTACTGGAATGAAAACAGGATACTCAGTTGACGTACCTGTGAGATTCATCAAAACAATTATTTAATAGAGAGAAAAATATGGCTAGTTTTTATAAAACATTAGACAACGAAAAAGACGTTGTAAGTACGAGAACCCTATTGCATGAAGCAATACCTTTAACTGGTACAATAGTATCAGGAACATACGGAATGGACAACATAAAAAATTATGCACACGGCATGTTTCAGTCTGTATATGATTATCCTTTCTTGAGTTCATCTGCGAATCATGTATTTGATATTAGTATTGGACTCGGCACCCAGTCGACACATTACAATACGTCACATAACCAAGCAGCGAAGAAGAAAAACATCTATAATCAAATGGCGCAAGTCTTAATGGGATACGACCACACAGGATCAGTGCAAAGATTTGACGAAGACGGAAATATTACTGATGGTGGTACAAAACTTGACAATGTTTTCTTTATGAACTTTTCTCGTTTATTGGTAAAAGACGAGATTAAAAAAGGAACATTTGAGTTGGAAATGTCAATTCATGGAGCAGTTAATTACGCTGGTCAACAATTCATTGACGCTAACAGGATTAAAATCACAGACTTTAGTGGCTCTGATGGCTATTTGGTTAACTCACCTGTTGGTGAATACGGCGTTCTTTATGCAACAGCATCTGTTTCTCCATCTCAAGTATTAAAGACAAATGTAAGACACCCATGCGGCCTTTTGTTTTATCAAGCAGGTGTAGCTGTCATTAGTGGCTCTATTTTTACTAATGCGGGTAAAGGAGGAATTAAGAAAGACGACCCAAACGCCACCTTCGGGTATACGCCGATGTTAGGCCCGTCAAGCAATGCCGAGAGTTTTATTGCCGTACTGACCGGTTCTGAAATATCCGGAGCAGCAGACAATATTCGTAATAGGATTTACAACGTTCAGTTCAATAATACAGTGGAACTGAACTCAACAATTTATTTCTGCCGCATGAACCACAACGAGTTCAATTATTCAACAAACCCGACATATTTGAATAACGGGAAAGTAAGAGTTAAAACAAAATCATCTGATGTGCCAATTGCTTATGTAACATCAATTGGCCTGTATAATAGCAATAATGAGTTAATGGCAACTGCTAAACTATCAGAACCTCTTCGTAAAGATCCAAGCCAAGAGTACACAGTTAGATGCCGCCTAGACTTCTAATAAGGGAGGTTTAGAATGACATTTTATAAATTTACCGATGATGATTTATTTATTAATACTTTGGAAATGTATCCAAAGTATTCGGTATATATTCAGAGTGGCTCAGTGTATCTGGATAACATCCAAAATATAACTGGTGTAAATTCTGATAATATTTTAAATGTGCCCGATGGCCATGTATCTTTGTATGAATATAACATAGACAGGGCTAATACCTACATATATCCGTTTATCATTAAAAGCGGAAACAGAATGGGCTTTAGAACTCAAACACAAAAGGAATTCAACACACAGTTTGGCTTTTCTGGGGAAAACATAACAGGATCATACAGGTTATCTGCAAGCATATCCAGAGATTATTTTAATTCTGTCTCAAGAACAAGGCTAAACTCTTTAAAAAACACAATCAATCATTACTCATACTTGTCCCAGCATTATCAATATACTTCTGATTTCGGAGACAAAAGCACACAAACTGTAAATTTAATATCAATACCATCAATTATGTACGGATCTTCGATTAAGCAAGGTTCATTGTCATTAAAATATTATATAACTGGTAGCTTAATAGGCGAGTTATCCGATTATAGGCGTAACGGAGAACTGGTGCAAGTAGGACCGGTAGGATCAACAGGCTCTGGGTCCGTCGCAGGAGTTGTGCTATACAATGAGGGCTTTGTGGTTTTGACGGGTAGCTGGGCTCTAGATTCTCATTCAATTGCTTATGACGCCACCACCAGTTCCAAGTGGCTACACTTCGGATATGGAGTCAAGAACAGTTTAGGCGTTGTTCCTTCTGTTGCTAATACGACATTATCTGCTAGTTTTTTGATGGAGTATTCTGGTACGACACATACGCAGGTTGTGACAATGATGGCTCATGCTCCATACGGAGAACTAAACCACTCAAACAATCCAACCTTTGTAACGTCTTCTGACATCAACCAAATTAACACCGGGTCCTACCAATACAGTGAGCAGCCCAAAGAGATAAAGAACATTGTATATTCGCAGTTCACAGACGAAACACCAGAGTTTAAAAAGGTTACATACATATCAAAGGTTGGAATCTATGATAAAGATAGAAACCTAATTGGTGTGGCAAAAGTAGCAACCCCGGTAAGGAAAACTGAGGACCTTGCGTATACTTTTAAATTAAAATTAGATATTTAGCTTGACAAGGTTAACAAAACGTGTTATAATAGTATTATGAAAGAAGTTGTTTTAGGATTAGATATTAGTACCAGTAAAATAGGTATATGTATAATGGATTATGAGTTTAATCTATTAGAGACCGTATTATTAAAATTAAATACGAAAGATGAATTAGAAGACAGATGTTTCCAAATTGAGGAATATATTAATAAAATAAATAAAAATAATTATTTTATCAAAAATGTTTATATTGAGTCAGCCTTTATTGCATTTTCTGGAGGAAAAACATCTGCCGTTACAATGAGTAAACTACAAAGGTTTAATGGCATGGTCTGCTATATGCTTAGAAAGGTGTTCGGATATAACGCTCTGGCAATATCACCAGCTAAAGCAAGAGGACTTGTCCATCTTAAAATTAAGCGTGGAGAAAATACGAAACTCAGAGTCATTGAACATGTTGAGAAAGCATTTCCGAATGATTTTAAATATGAATTAACAAGGTATGGAAATCCAAAACCCGGAACAGACGACAGGGCAGACGCCATTGTGATTGCATGGGCGGGTTTAAATCAAAGAAAGAGCTAATTAGTAACTGATAGGAGTTGTGAGTATGAATCTTACACAATACCAGTTAAAACATATAATCAATGAAGAACTGCAAAAATTATTTAATGAGTCGAGAATAACACCGAACCCCGATGAAATGATAAAGGCCACTGATGAAATAGGCTTTACAAACGTTGAATTTATTTCTTCGGGACAATATGGGAGTGTTTTCAAGGGAAGTTGGCGCTATGATGGCCTAGAAAGGGCTATAAAAGTGCTTTCTAATGATGTGCATGCACAAAAAGAAGCACGAATCTACAGAATGATCTCTGACGCCAGAAGAGATTCTCCACTAATTGCCAAGCACTTTCCTAGAGTTGATATGATTCGTAAGACCTCGGATGGGAAACATGTAATCATTGTTATGGAATTGCTAGAAAGTGATCCCAATGTAAAGGCAGTCATTGAGGATCTGTTTGGATATAGGGAAGTTGGAGCGTTTAGACCTGACGTGTCATTGCAAGATTTAGATGTCTTTAAGGACATTGGTTATAGAGCAAATATGATGGTGGTTGAGCCAAAGAGCAGGCTAATTCTTATTAATCACATGGCCTATAGTTTTCCTAATGAGGTTCGAGATGAACTGCGGAAGGTTGTTTTAGCAATGAACTTTGATAATATGATCTACCCACAAGAAAAGTTTAACAAACTGAAAGCAAGAATGTCACAGAAGAGCCCTGCATTGTGGGATTATATGGATGTTGCTGAGGAAGATTTAGCAAAATCTGGTGTAGCTGCTATGTCTTTTTTGTTTTACTTTTTAGCTTATTCGATTAAGTTGCTACAAGAATACCCACAAAAAATTACTCTAAATGATATTTTGAGCGAGTTAGAGTTTTCTGTTGAGCACTTTATTGAGTCATATAGGAATTACACACCAATTGGTATGGGTGGCCCAAACTATCCCGGAGCCCCCAAAGAAACTGAAGGTCTTAGCTATCCCGGTGCCAAGAGTCTATTGGCAGCTATTGAAGAAGTTAAAAATAAAGTAGGCATCGATGCGTATGATATGCACGATAGAAATGTCCTTGTAAGGCCGGGAACAAAAGACATTGTTATTGTTGATGTGGGTTTGTTTCGTGAAGATCACACTAAGCCAACCAAATACGGAACAGACGTAACCAATATTCAAGAAAAAGCATCAAAGAGGAGAAACAAATGAATTTTACAATAGAACAACTACAGCAAATTATTCAAGAGGAACTTGAAGTGATTCTTGATGAGCGTTGTGAAAAGGGATATAAGACACACCCAACTCGTAAAACCAAAGAAATGTATGGCAAAACATATCGAAATTGCGTCAAAGCAGACGAAGGATTGAACGAAGACGACAAAGTTAAAAAAGACGCATGCTACAAAAAAATCAAAGGGGCAGTAAAAAGAAAAGGCGGGACATGGCCTTCAGCATATGCTTCAGGGCGCCTTGTTCAGTGTCGTAAAGTTGGTGCTGCTAATTGGAAAGAAGGTGAACCCAAGAAAGAAGGTAAACAAAGTAGTGAAGATGCTGGTCGTTTAGACAAGTGGTTCAAACGCAAGGGTGAAAAAGGCTCCAAAGGCGGATGGGTTAATTGTAATCGCCCAGATGGCGACGGCGGATATAAAGAATGTGCTAGAGAAAAGCCTAGTGATCCAAAGCCGTATTGTAGGCCTACTCCTTCTGCATGTAAAACAGAACCAAAACAAAATGAATCCCGAAAAAGAGTTGTTGAGGTTCGTATAAATCGGTTAAAAGAAAGTAATTTTAAGCCACACATGATGTATGACCCCAAAAGCAACAAGAAGGTTAAAGCTAATAAGGTTGAAGATCATGAAGGACTAGCCAAGAAAGGATACACACATGTTGATCCTGCTGCGTTGCGAAAGGTTTTAAAAGACGAAGGTGGGGCATCTGGTATGGATCCATTTGTAAAAGCCATTGGCAAGGGGATGGAAGATGAGATCAAAAAGACTTTAGATGCTATGCCCGACGTGGGACAACACAAAGACAAAGATTATATCCTTGATGATAAGGGAGAAATCGATATTATTAAAGAAGACGAACTTGAAGAAAAGAAAGGCTCAAAGCGCCAACGAAAAAAGAAAGCATGTAAGCCATCAAAGGGAAAGCGTTTCGCTAAAAGAGTTGACGGTAAGTGTCGGTCATTTGGGCAGAAAGGGCAAGCCAAAGGAGGCGGAGATAGAATTCGTCCCGGAACAAAGAAGGGCGATGCCTATTGTGCAAGATCAGCAAAAATAAAAAAATGCAAGAACCCTCCCTGCGCTAACGCCCTTTCAAGAAAGAAGTGGAAATGTCGTGGCTCAAAGTCAATGAAATAACTTGACAAATTTTTCTAATAGGTTATATTGATATTAACATCGGAGGTCAATATGACAATAAACTTAGGATACGCATGTATCAACTCAGCATTACAAAAGCAAAAGGTCAGTTCCAATCGTGGTATGATCAAGCGCACATTTCAACAAAAAGGTATTGTATACGCATCAGAGCTAGCTCTTATCAACGTTACAGCACTCAAGAAGATCATCGAGTGGAATATCGTCAACGATATTTCAGTATATCGCATGACCTCAAACCTGTTCCCTTGGATGTCCGAGTATGACATCTTCGACTTGCCTGACATCGACGCCATTGTAGATACGATGTCTGCTGCCGGCAAGATTGCTATGGATGCTGGTCAGCGTCTATCATTTCATCCCGGCCCATTCAACTGTCTTGCATCACCAAACAAAGCAACTGTTGACAAAACCATTGCCGAGCTTGATGCTCATGCCCTACAGATGGACCTCATGGGCCTTCCTGTGTCACATCGTGCCAAGATCAATATACATGTTGGTGGTGCGTATGGCGAGCATGACAAAGCCATGGCTAGATTCTGCAAAAACTTTGCTAGACTTGGCGCCACAACACGTGCCAGACTAACTGTTGAGAACGACGACAAACCATCAATGTTCTCCACCAAGATGCTTTACAACGGCGTGTCCAAGCACATTGGCATACCAATTGTGTTTGACTCGCATCATCACGAGCTTGGTCCACAAGATTCTTCATATCATGATGCATTCTATCTTGCACGTGACACATGGAATGCGGTCAATGTCAAGCAGCAGTGTCATCACTCCAACTCTAAGAAAAACTATGAAGATAGTTCGGTACGAGCCAGTGCACATTCAGATTGGTATTATACTCCATTCGAGAACTATGCACAACCTGTTGACGTTGTGTTGGAGTGTAAGATGAAAGAACAAGCCCTGCTCAAATACAGGAAAGATTTTGTATGTGCATAGGTGATCTTGTCACGTGGAAACCAGACTTGCCATTGTATTTCTCCAAAGAATATGGTATAATTATAGAGGTGGTCAGCGAATATCTTGTAGGTGTACTCTGGTTTGGGTCAGAGCACATCTATTTAGAACCAGTTAACCACTTGGAGGTTATACGTGAAAAGACCAGTTAGTTTTATTAAAGAAGGTGCTCTGGTTAGAAACAAGTACTCATTAGAGGTTACATACGGAGTTACAACTTCAAGAATTGAATATCATTCCCCACGTAACATTGACCAGTGTATTGAATATGTTTGGGTCTTGTGGGACAATGGAGAGCACGAATTATACAAAGTCACTATGTTGGAGGTGGTAAAGTGAAGGTTGGAGACTTAGTAAAAGTTAGGAACACGTCATGGCAAGACTATGGCATCATTTTAGAAATAAACGGCAGGTTTAAATGGGCAGAGGTTTATTGGATTGCTAGTGGGCACTCATATTCATTCTTCGCAGAGGACCTAGAGGTGATCAATGGAAGTGGGTGATTTAGTCTGGCTCGACAGGAGACAGTTTTATGAGTTTGATGAACACATAGGAATCATAATTGAAATAATGGAAACACCAGACGGGAAGCTGTTAAAAGTTGCTTGGGAGGATAACGAAGCGGCATGGTTTCACGCAGACGAATTGGAGGTAATAAGTGAAAATAGGAGATTTAGTAAAGATTAAAAAGAAAACCATGAGAGATAATGGGTATGGTATAGTGATTGCTATGCATTGGAGTGGAGACACTGGCATGGTATCTGTAATGTTAAATGGAGATATAACAGCGTGGCCTTTTTATAAATATGAATTGGAGGTAATAAGTGAAAATAGGTGATTTGGTTTATTTTAAAATGACATCTACCGACTGCCCCGGAGCTTTAACGGCAGTAAAGTATTATGAAAGAATTAAAAAGTTGACAGATAATAGAGCAGGTGTTATCTTATCAGTACATGGAGACAATTATTATGTTGCATTCGGAACCGACACAATAATTTTAAATAGGTTTTTTTTGGAGGAAGTATGAAAATAGGTGATTTAGCGTACATGAGCAAATCAATGCTCGAAATGAGATACCCAGAGATGGGAATAGTAGTGGGACTAAAAGGTAAACATTACATTGTTGGCTTTGCTAACGGGATAGTCCAACCGTTCCACCCAAAGTTCATCAAGGACAAGCCAGTTAAAAGGAGGGGATAATGGAAGATAAATGTTTTGAGTGCGAGACAACAGAAGACCTCCACCAGCACCATGTTGTTCCAAGAAGTCGAGGTGGCACAAAGACAGTCGCACTATGTCATTCATGTCATATGAAAGCGCACGGAAGAGATGGCAATGCGTCAAATTCAAAAAAATTAATAATTGATGGATTAAGAAAAAAGCGTCTCGCCGGTCAGATACAAGGTAACCCAAAGTATGGATATGTCATATCCAAATGTAGAACAGAATTATTAGAGTCTAGAGAAGAGCAAAATGTATTGGGAATTGTTGATAGCATGACTAAGGGTGGTGCAAAATTAACGAAGATTGTTGCGTATTTAAATGAAAATGACCACAATAATCGTAGTGGTAGAAAATGGAGCTACCACAACTTGTATAAAATATTGGAAAACAGGAGGAACAATGGAAGAGAAAGTTAGAATTTTATCGGAGATGCTTGGGAGGCCAAACACCCCATCGGGCGGTGAACTATACTACCATTGTCCTTATTGCAATCATCACAAGAAGAAACTAGCAATCAACCTTAAGAAAGGCTGGCATTGCTGGGTTTGCGACAAAAGAGGCAAGAATGCTTATCGTATCGTTCGTAAGTTCGGAACATACCAGCAAAGACAGAAGTGGCTTGAGTTGGAAGGCAGACTCGATCTATCAGAGTTTGATCAAATCTTTAATGAAATTAACAATGTTGAAGAGGAGATCACAATTGACCTCCCTGAAGAATTTATTTCGCTTTGCAATAAGCGCCTGCCACGGTCATCACAGAAGCCACTAGAATATTTGGAGAGTAGAGGAATTAGCAAAGAAAAGATATTGAGGTGGAAGATAGGCTATTGTCCCGAAGGTCATTATGGAGGCAGAGTTGTTATACCTTCGTTTAACAACAACGGAGACATTAATTATTTTATTGCAAGATCCTATGTGGGTCACTCATGGCGCTATCTCAATCCCCCGGCCAAGAAGGACGTTATTTTCAACGAACTGTTTGTAGACTGGGATGAACCGATCACGTTAGTAGAAGGCGTTTTTGATGCCATAGCGGCTGGGGAAAACGCTATTCCTGTGCTTGGCTCCACTTTACGAGACAAAACAAAATTATTTCAAGCGATTGCCCTGAATGACACGCCGGTTTACTTAGCTTTTGATCATGATGCAGAGAAAAAGACTGGACAAATCATCAAAAATATGTTATACTATGACATCGAACTTTACAAGATCGATGTAAGTGGATTTGAGGACATCGCTGAAATGCCACGAAGGGTTTTGGAAACTCGAAGGGAGATGGCGCAAGCCATTGACCATGATGATTATTTTTTAATGGACGAACTAAGGAGGATAATGTGACGAAAAGAGACAGAAGAGAATACCATAAAAAATGGTATGAAAAAAACAAAGAACGAATTTCAAAACAACAAAAAGAATACTATGAAAAAAACAAAGAACGAATTTTAAAACAACAAAAAGGATACGTGAAAGAATACTATGAAAAAAACAAAGAACGAATTTCAAAACAACAAAAAGAATACTATGAAAAAAACAAAGAACGGCTCAAAGAATACTATGAAAAAAACAAAGAACGAAAGAAAGAGTACGATAAAAAACACTATGAAAAAAACAAAGAACGAATTAATGAACGCAAGAAAGAATGCCGTACACAACAACCTGCTGCGGTCTATAAAATAACAAACATAAAAACAGGAACAACTTATATTGGCCAATCAACCGCATATCGAAATCGATGGGCCAATCACAAATGGAATTTGCGACACAACAGACACGGCAACAAACAACTTCAAGAAGACTGGGACAAGTACGGAGAGGAAGCATTTATTTATGAAGTAATCGAAAAATTACCTTGCGACATATCACGAGATGTGTTACTAAAGAAAGAGAGCGAGCAAATTAAGAAGTATTTGAATGAAGGCAAGAGACTTTACAACAAAGAAGGAGGATAATGTGAATGAACTAGATTTACACGGAGTGGATTATGAAAATGCTCCATACCAATGCCACAAGTTTATTAACGAAAACTGGGGCAAAGAGATGAAGATCATCACCGGCAACTCACCAATAATGAAAAAGATTGTTGTTAGAGTTGCGAAGAATTATGATCTGCCTCATCGTGTTGGCGGAATAACGGGCACCTTGCCCTACGTAACAATTCAGAAGGAGAACTTGTGAATTTCAAATCACAAATAAAACAATTAGGAGAAAGAATGAACCCAAAAGACAAAGAGTATCTAGAAAGAAACTGGATGAAATTGAAGAAACTTAAGAGAGAGATTGTAATAATGACTCTGGCACCATTAAAGGGCGAAGACCATTATGAGATATTAAAAGAAGCGCTCTATCCAATCGATAGAGCATTAACTATTATGGAAAAACTTATCAAGGAGGACTAATGTATAAGATAGCACATATAGCAGACACACATATAAGAAATTTAAAGTATCACGATGAATATCGCATTGCGTTTCGTGATCTCTATGAGAAACTGGCAAACGACTCTCCGGACTGTATTGTCCACTGTGGAGACCTTGCACACACCAAAACACAACTCAGCCCTGAATACTTTCAATTATGTGCTGAGTTTTTATCATCTTTGGCAAACATTGCACCGACATATATTATCCTTGGGAACCATGATGGGAATCTTAAGAATGACAGCCGACAGGACGCTGTTACGCCAATCGTAAACGCTTTAAAGCACCCTAACCTCCATTTGTTGAAAAACAGCGGAGAAACAAGGGTAGAGGGCGACCTAGTGCTTAATGTACTATCGGTCTTTGATAGAGATAACTGGATTAAGCCAACCGATAAAAATAAAATCAACGTTGCGCTATACCATGGAGCCATTGCCGGCTGTCTAACTGGTTCTAACTGGACAATGGATCAGGGTGATGACGAAGTAACAATATTTAACGACCATGACTTTGCAATGCTTGGCGACATACACAGGCAACAAAAATTAGATGACGATGGTCGTGTGTGGTATTGTGGTTCAACCACTCAACAAAAGTTTAGTGAATCTGCCATGAAAGGCTATCTCCTGTGGGAGATTAAAGATAAGAATAACTTTAACGTTTTAAAACGTCACTTAATTAATCCAAGGCCATTTATTACTGTAAGGTTGTCAAAAGAAGGCAAACTGCCCGATACCCATGTACCCAGAAATTCTAGACTTAGAATTGTTTCCAAGACTAACCTGCCATCTGATAAAGTCAGAAAAGCAAAGGCAATCGCAGAAATGAGGTGGAGCCCATACTCTGTTGTTATGTTAAATGGAAAAGAGTCTTCGAATATGCATGACGAAGGAAATTACGGAAATTCCATACTAACAGAGAACCTTCGTGATATTAGTGTGCAAGAAAAGTATATTAACAACTATTTAGCCGGGATGGAGCTTGAATCTGATGTAATCGAAAAGGTTTTAGAGCACAATAAAAAATACAATACTTTAGCAGAACAAGGGGAGGAAGTTAGTAGAAATGTTATTTGGAAAATTAGGAAAGCGGAGTGGGGGAACCTCTTCAACTACGGTGAAAAGAATCAAATCGACTTTTCAAAACTCAACGGCCTTGTTGGGATCTTTGGTCGTAACTATTCCGGAAAATCTAGTATTATCGACAGCATTTTATTCACGCTGTTTAATACAACCTCGAAAGGTGAGCGCAAAAACGTACACGTCATAAATCAAAATAAAACCAAGGCGATTGGTAAGATTGAAATTGACATTGGGGATAAGAGGTACAAAATTTGCCGCAATCTTGAAAAATATACCAAAAGGTATAAAGGTAGAGAGACGCAAGAAGCAAAAGTTGACTTGGATTTCCATTTGACCTCCGAGGACGAAAGCATGAATGGTACAACTCGCAATGAGACTGACGCCAATATAAGAAAGCGCTTTGGAACAATGGAAGACTTTCTTCTCACCTCTATGTCATCACAGTTGGATTCTTTGTCATTTGTTAAAGAGGGGTCGACAAAACGTAAGGAAATTCTTGCAAAGTTTCTTGATTTAGAAATATTTGATAAAAAATTTAAACTAGCAAAGAAAGACGCAGCAGAACTAAAAGGAGTTGTCAAGAGACTTCAAGATAAGAAATGGGATAAGGATATTCAAAAAAATATTGAAATTTTAGAGGAAATTCAAGAAGAGTTGGTCGCTCAAAGGGCAAGATGCGGCGACATAACGTCTAAACGTGCGAAGTTGCAGTCGGAATTGGACTTGATAGATGGCAAAATAAACAGTATACCTGCTGAGTCAATAGACATTGATAAGGTCACGAACGAAATCAAACAGATACAAAAAAGAAAACAACATCTGAAAGATAAAACTCAAGAATTTAACTTTAAGGTTTGGGAATTAGAAGAAAGTCTAGAGTTGAAATCTAAAGATTTTGATATAATTAACATTGGCGAGCTAAGACTGAAAAAGGCCTCGGCTGATGCTATTGAGCACAAGATTAAAAAGACCCGGCAGGCATTAGATAATTGGATATCTCAAGAAAAAGTTGAGAGAAACAAAATTAAGATGCTTGACAATCATGAATATGATCCGGATTGTAGCTTTTGTTGTGAAAATAAGTTTGTAAAAGATGCCCACAAAGCCAAGGAGTCCTTATTAACAACAACAGATAGGATTGCACACCTACAGCAGCACCAAAGAGATTTATCAGACAGCCTAAATTCTTTAAATGTCGAGGAAGTTGACCAAAATATCGATTTACATGTCAGCCTACAAGAGGGGATTCATAAAATCAAAAGAACAGTCGAAATGAATAAACTATCGATTGAAGGCAATAAGTCAAAAATTAATCTTCTACAAAAAGAGTACGAAGAGTTGTGTTACAAAAAGCAAGTTTATGAAGAAAATCGTGAAGCAATTGAAAATCTAAGCGCATTAACCAAGGAAAAGTCAGATTTGGAAAAAGCAATACAGATCAAAGATAATAGTTTTATAAAGTGCCAAGATAGGATTACTAAGATACTTGTTGAGGAGGGCTCGACTCAAGCAAATTTAAATAACTTGAAAGAAAGCCGCAAGGAGCTAGAAGAAGTTGAAAAGGAGTGGGTAGCTTACGATTTATTTTTGCAATGTATGCATGCAAACGGTATACCATATCAAATCATTAAACAAAAGCTGCCCCTTGTTAACGAGGAAATATCCAAGATACTGAGCAATATTGTGGATTTTGAAGTGTTTTTTGAGTCCAATGATGCCAAACTCGACATCTTGATAAAGCATCCATATTACGATCCTCGCCCACTTTCGATGGGCTCAGGCGCAGAGAAGACTCTTGCTTCAATGGCTATTCGCCTAGCGTTAATATCAATAACGAATTTGCCAAAGAGTGAACTATTTATACTTGATGAGCCAGCAACCGCTTTAGATCAAGAGCACATGGAAGGTTTTACAAGATTGCTTAGGTTGATTAAGAATCAATTCAAGACTGTAATTTTAATCTCTCATCTTGATTCCTTAAAAGATGTTGTTGACACGACAATTGATATAAATAAAATTGATGGCTATGCTAACGTGAGGATATAAAAATGAAACTAACATCAGAAAGATTAAGACAAATGATCAAAGAAGAGCTTCAGGCTCTAACCGAAATGGAACTTTTACAGGAAGTACCCGAAGGTACACCGATGTACCGCAAGGGCTGGGTCGCAGGATTCAGTAAGGTAAGGTTCGGTAAAGAAAGCGGAGAGCAAGATCGAGGCATCTTGGAAGACCCTGAATACCAGAGAGGCATGCAAGATGGTATGGCTCAAGGTGGACATGAAAAGGAATACGAAACACGCAAATCAGAGCCATTTTATGGTAGAAAGCCAGACTTTACTAAAGGGCCAGACCATTACCAAAAATATATGGAAAACAAAAAGAGGAACAAAAAATGAGTAAAACAGAAGAAAAAAAATGCAAATGCACAACACCATGCTGTGAAGGTTGCACTTGTAAGGGAGGCTGTTGCTAATGTCTTGTCACGATCACGATCATGGTGCCGAACAAGAGGGCACTCAATTATCAGGTGACTGCGAGTCAATGGAAGCAATGAACAAACTTGGAGTGGTAGATATTATTCTTGGTAAAGCTGTGTCTAGAAAGCTGTTGGTTTTTGCAACAGCAACAGGCATGTTTATGTGGTACGGGCTTGATCCCGACACTTGGGGATTAATTGCAATGATTTATGTTGGTGGCCAATCAGTCATCGACACAGTTAAAGTTTGGAAGCATGGTTAATGTTTTGGGTTAAGTTGAAATTAGCTGCCGCATGGTGTCGCCAATATTGGAGATGGCTTATATTTGCTATCGCAGTGTTGGCGTCTTATTTTTTTGGAAAGAAAGGCAAGGGCAAGCTTGAAGAGCAAGCAAGACTAGCCAAAGAAATGTATATCAAAGAAAGAGAAATAATCGAAAGAACACACAGGCTAGAGTTGCAAAAGAAAGAGGAAGCACACAAGCGGTACTCAGAGGCTGTTGCAAAAATTGAGAAAAAGCATGAAGAAGATCAATTTAATCTAACTCACGCTAAAAAAGAAGCCATCAAAAAAATGGTGAAAAAGGCGAAGACCAACCCAGAAGAGATTGATCGCATCTTAGAAGAAGAGCTAGGCATAAAGAAACAATGAAATTAGAAATGAACCTAACCACTATACTAACCATCGGGGGCATAATTGCTATTCTCGGTGGATTCTATTATACAACGCAACACCGCCTTGATCACATCGAGAGCGAATTGGAAAGAATAGAGAAACTAGCGAAGAGGAAAAAGAAATGAAAAAATTTATGATAATCGGATTGTTGTTAATAACAACACCAGTTATGGCTGATGATGACGATGATGATCCAATTGTAATTTACAAAAAGAAAACAGAGATAGACTTTGAGGCATTAGAGCTTGAAGGTGAACTAGTTAAACCACAAGGTAATTTAATTCTGGAGCGAAAGAAAGCAAACTTTAATCCACTAATTAAACTAAGAAAAGATTTTACGCAAGAAATAAACCAATCAGTAGGAGACATACAGTGAAATTAACAACAAAACAATTAAAACAGATGATAAAAGAAGAACTCGGCATGCTTCAAGGCGAAGCTATGGACCATGGAGAGATGGCTCAAAGATATTATCCGGAAGAAAGAGATGAACTTCGAGTAACTCCATCTGAAGCTGGTTGGGCGATAAAAGGAACTTATAAGGGGCGAAATGTTGATTTTGATTCAAGTCGAATGAGATACAATGCTAGCATAAGGGATTGGGACAATGCACCTCGCTTTAAGATGGCAAGAGAACTGCTTGGGCACTTTGGTGGTCCGGGTTCTGATGAAGGTGAGTCGTTTAACATTGGTAAGCCCGATCTAGACAGCATTGACATCTATATTGACGGTAAAAAAGTTTAAGAAAAAACTTGACAAGCCCCTAAAACTATGTTATAATATATCTTTACATGGAGGTCTTATGACTAGTTTTTTATTATTTCTATTAATAGCATGCCCTGTTGCACACGCAGAGGAACCTGTTTTTACACCCGTTCAAGAGGGCGATGTTGTTCCCTTTGACGGCAGATTATTTAATGACGCAGCAGTTGCCAGACTGCTCGTTGACAAGCAGTTTGAAGGGAAACAGTGCGAGCTTCGAGTTGATTATGAAGTTAATTTGATGAGAATTCAAGAAAATTACAAATTTGATATTTTGACAGCCACTTGCGAAGCAGATGATATGCGCCTTAATGAATTAATCGATATCCGAGACGAAGAAAACAAATACCTCAGAGATCAAATCAACCCTAATAGGAATGGACTGTGGTTGGCTGGTGGTTTTATTACCGGCGTCGCAACCGCAATCGGAATTATGTATGTGGTAAAATAGGAGAAATAATGAGCAAAGACCCAAACTATTCAATTAAAATCGAGCAAGCGATTGCAAAGAAGTACGGAGAAGACACAGTACAGCATCCAAAAAAAGAATGGGATGAAGATAAAGAAAAAGAATACTTGTCCCAATTAAAAGAATTTTATAAACCACCAGAGCAAACAGCAGACGAAGTTGAAATTGAAGGTGTTTTAATATCAAAGAAACTAATTACAAGAGAATCAGAGCGCTCCTGCCCAGTTTGTAATGTTTATTCATTCAAATCTAGCGATGATGTTTATATGTCAAAGTTTGATTGTTGTGAAAAATGTTATATAAAGTGGGTCGAGGATCGAGAAGATAGATGGCTAACAGGATGGAGACCTAAAAATGAAAATAACACATAAGAGACTTAAGCAGATTATCAAAGAAGAAATGCAAAATCTAAGCGAAATGCCACAGATGGCCACTTCATATCAAGGCGAAACAGATAGGTTTGCAGGCGGATATCACGAAAGAAAACAACAAGAACTAGTAGAGTTGATGAGAGAGATGTACGGCGCAGACCCTATGAATTTCGAAGGCAATGTAGAGCGAGCGAAAAAAATGGCGATGAATAGAAACGCAATGCAAGAATCTAAAAAGAAATAAATTAAAAGGAAATAAACAATGGCAGAATCAAATATTTTAGAAATTATCCAAGGGCTGGCGCAAGCTGCTGCGAGCGCTTATGATGGTTCTCATGACGAAAGATATGTTCGTGATGGCGAAGCTAAAAAAGTTGGACTTCAAAGAGAAGAAGGGTGCCCAATCATGGACAAAAGGGTCATGGACGGCTTTGGAGTTAAGTTTTACGGCAACAAAATCTGCATTAAATACCAGTCGGATATTCAACTAAAAGAAATTCATGGCGGCGGATTCGAAAACGAAATGGAACGTAGACTAAATGAAATTAAGAAATTCTTGCAAAAAGAATATAAAGCTATAACAGGAAAAGGCATTACCTTAACTAAGGTCGATGATATTCACATTATGGCCACATCAGTTTCTCGTGTAAGGTCTTTCGTTCAAGCCTATCGGCATTATAATATATCCGGCCTTAAAGAAGATGAAGGCTGGAAAGGGTCGGAAGGTAGAGAAGTAGATAGCGTTGTTCGTAAATTTCTTGAATTGAGCAATAATAACAAGAGACCACAGAACGATACAAGGAAAAAGGGCTAATGTATAATGGCCTTCAGGTTAACAAAAAAACAAATTGTTAAAGAAATATTAAAGTGTGGGAAAGATGCTCCATACTTTATTAATAATTATTGTCGCATAAGTCACCCAATGAGGGGGCTAATTCAATTTAAAACCTACCCTTATCAAGACGATTTGCTAAATGATTATAATGATTTTCGATTTAATGTAATATTAAAAGCTAGGCAGTTAGGAATCTCTACGATTACCGCTGCTTATTGTGTTTGGTTTATGCTTTTTCACAAAGAAAAGAGCATCGTTGTATTAGCAACAAAGTTCAGCACAGCGGCCAATTTAGTTAAAAAAGTAAAAAGCATGATGAAGAATCTACCTGATTGGATGAAAATTGCGACTATTGATGTGGATAATAGGACATCCTTTGAATTGTCAAATGGATCGATTATTAAAGCCGTACCCACATCGGAAGATGCCGGTCGATCTGAAGCTCTGTCGTTATTGGTTGTCGATGAGGCAGCACACATTGAGAAGATGAGTGACATATGGACTGCTGTTTATTCTACATTGGCGACCGGTGGTCGCTGTATTGCGTTATCTACCCCAAAGGGAACTGGTAATTGGTTTCATAAAACTTATGTCGGTGCTGTTGACGGAGATAATGAATTTAACCCAATTGAATTAATGTGGGACGTACACCCCGAAAGAGATCAGGCTTGGTTTGAAAAAGAGACCAAGAATATGTCAAAGAGACAAATAGCACAAGAGTTATTGTGCAACTTTAATACTTCCGGTGATACAGTAATACACCCAGATGATTTAACGTGGGTTCATGGAAATATAAAAGAACCCGTATACAGAACAGGATATGATAGAAACTTTTGGATATGGGGCAAATTTGATGGCAATAATCAATATTTGTTAACTGCTGATGTTGCACGTGGTGACGGTGCTGATAATTCTGTGTTTCATATTTTAAAATTAAATACGATGGAAATCGTAGCAGAATACCAAGGAAAGCCAACGTTAGATATGTATTCTAGAATTTTATTTGATGCTGGTATGGAATATGGTGGCTGCTTAATGGTTGTCGAAAACAACGGCATTGGCATTTCTATTTTAGAGAAGCTTGTAGACCTTGGATATCCTAACTTATATTATTCCATGAAGGCGACGCATGAGTTTGTTGAGGCTCACCAAGGAGAATCAATGGAAAGGGCAATCCCGGGATTTACAACCTCAACAAAAACAAGGCCCCTCGTTGTTGCGAAATTAGAAGAATTCGTAAGAAACAAAATGCTAACAACATATTCATCCAGATTATATCACGAATTTAAAACTTTTATCTGGAATAACGGAAAACCTCAAGCAATGAGGTCGTACAATGACGATTTAATTATGGCTATTGCTATCGGTTGTTGGGTAAAGGATACTGCTCTTCAGGTAAACAAGAGAGAGGTAGAATACAAAAAGGCAATGATAAATTCTATGTATAAGAGTGATAGTATCATGAACACAACAATTAAAGGTATGCAAGGTTATAGTGAGACAACAAAAGAAAAACAACAAGATTTTAAAGAACAATTAACGCAATACTCTTGGATTTACAAAGGATAGTAAAAAATGGCTAATAAAAAAATAAGAAAAGGTAACAACCCATATAACGAAACATCTGGATTGTTTAGATCACTAACAAAACTGTTTTCTGGACCGATTGTCAACAGAAGAACGCAAACCGGTAGGCAACTAAGGCGCCGCCATTTAGATATATTTTCTTCTAGATTTAAATCAGCAAGCGGAAAGCAATTTAAAAAGACAGAATACAATGCAATGAATTCTATCACGGTCAGTATGATTTCTAATAGAAACCGCTCAGAGCGATATATTGACTTTGATGAAATGGAATATGAACCCATCATCGCATCGAGCATTGATATTTATGCGGATGAGATAACGACGCATTCTTCAATACAGCCGATGCTTAATATAAAATGCCCAAATGAAGAAATTAAAGCAGTGCTAAGTTCATTGTATTATAATGTGTTGAACATAGAACACAACCTCTTTGGCTGGGCTAGAACAATGTGCAAATATGGTGATTTGTTCCTATATTTGGATCTCGATGATGATCTAGGTGTTAAGTCATGTATCGGAGTCCCACAGCAAGAAATTGAAAGACTTGAAGGTGAAGACGATTCAAATCCTAACTACGTGCAATTCCAATGGAACTCAGCCGGCCTAACACTAGAAAACTGGCAAGTCGCACACTTTAGAGTCCTCGGCAATGATAAACATTACCCATACGGTACTTCAGTGCTTGAACCTGCTCGTCGTATTTGGAGACAACTCACTTTACTCGAAGACGCCATGATGGCTTATCGTATTGTTCGCTCCCCAGAGCGTAGAGTGTTTTATATTGATGTTGGTGCAATTCCCCCACAAGATGTCGAACAATATATGCAGAAAGTAATGACACAAATGAAGCGTCATCAAGTGGTCGATCCCAAGACAGGCCGAGTTGATCTTCGCTATAATCCTTTGTCAATTGAAGAGGACTATTTCGTACCTGTGCGTGGTGGGGCCTCTAATACCAAAATAGAAAATATGGCAGGCGGACAGTTTACCGGGCAAATAGAAGACGTTAAATATCTTCGTGAAAAGCTATTTGCCGCTATAAAGATCCCCCAATCATATCTTGTAATGGGAGAGGGCGCTCAGGAAGATAAAACAACTCTTGCACAAAAAGATATACGGTTTGCAAGAACAATACAAAGACTACAACGCTCTATTGTATCAGAGCTAGAAAAGATTGGGATTATTCACCTGTTCACTCTTGGCTATCGTGGAGATGATTTATTATCTTTTAAATTAAGGCTTAACAATCCTTCAAAAATAGCAGAGCTTCAAGAATTAGAGCACTGGAAAGTTAAATTTGAAGCAGCAGGCGCAGCAACAGAAAACTATTTCTCAAAGCGTTGGGTTGCGGAAAACATGCTTGGAATATCAGAAGATGAGTTTCTTAGAATGCAAAGAGAAATGTACTTTGATAAAAAATTCATGGCTAGCCTTGAGGCCGCAGCAGCCGGCGGGGCAGCAGGTGGAGATGCCGGTGGTGGATTAGACCTTGGCGGTGACGCTGGTGGCGGAGACCTCGGAGATCTGGGCGGTCTTGGAGATACCGATGATGATGCAGGCGGCGGAGATCTTGATTTAGGCGGAGACGAAGAGGCCGGCGCAGGAGCGGGTGGTGGAGAAGACGAAACCCTATTAGCCGCACCAGCCAAGCGTGATGATTCTGTTTGGGTACAGCCAGACGCAGCCAAGTCTAGAAAGAGAGGCCAATACAGGCGACATAAGTCTTCATATGACAAAGGTGGAAGAAAAAAACAATTTAAGAATCAAGCCACAGGCGAATATGGCAATACATTTCGCTCAAGATGGAAAGGATACTCAGATGGAGTCAATAAGGGTGCACAATACCCTCATGAATTTCGGCAATTGGGTAAAGGAATTATGGAGTCACACGTTATTGAAGAAGACAAACTATTTAATATGAAAGATGAAATTTCTGTTTTATTAGAAGGGTTACAAACAAACATAAAGAGGAAGCAAAATGAAGATGAAACACAATAAGAAAAGAAATACCGCTTTTCTTTACGAGTCTTTAATTAAAGAACTCACAAAATCAGTAGTAAGAGAACAACATCAGAAAAAAAGCAAAATATTGCTAATCTTGAAAGAGTTTTTTTGCAAAGGGTCCACTCTTAGACAGGATCTGGAAGTGTATCGGTCGATTTTAGAATCAAAAAAGATGTCAAAAGAGTTTGCACAAAGGTTTTTGACTGAAACTCGTAAAGATTTTCATGATTTGGATCGAAAAGAAGTCTTTAATCAACAAACGATCTTAATAAAAAATATAAACGAGACACTATCTCCATCGGCTTTTGCTAATTTCTTATCAAATTATAAAGACATTGCTTCAATCGGTACATTTTTTGATTCTAAATTGAAAGCTAAATCTAGATTGATAATTGAAACCAAATTAATTAAATTGTTAACAAGGCAAAAATTAATTAAGGAAGAAATGAAACACATTGACAACCTGACGTACAGAACTTTTGTTAATAAATTCAATGAAACTTATGAAAGGTCCTTGAGAAAAGAGCAAAAAGATTTATTGACTAATTATATCGTGTCATTTTCTGATAATGGGCTTGGCCTTAAATCGTTCTTAAACGAGGAAATTTCGAGACTTAAAAATGAGATAGGTCTACTTACCGAAACACAAAAAAACTCTAAAAATGGTGCCTTATTGTCTAAATTAGAGCGTGTTTGTGATAAGTTAGAGTCTTTTTCAAATAACCCAATAACAGAACAACTAGTCAAGGATGTTTTTTATATACAAGATTTAGTTGAAGAGGTCAAAAAGTAATGCCGACAATTAATATTGATAGAGAAAAAGAACTAGGAGTTAACATTAAACCAGAGGATAAAATTCCTGTTTATGTAGATAACTCACTGAAGGTTAAAGTGGCCGAGCCACCTCTTCGTGTGCATGTGCATGATCCAACAAAACAAAAATTTGAATTTAAACTTAGAGTTAGACGTGCTTTGAACGGAGATCTTATGATTTTCGACCACAGCGACATCGATATTATGGTTTTGACAGAAAAAAAGAAAATTGTAGCCTTTGCAAAGGACATGATGTCCGACGTTGTTTACGGTGCCGAAAATAGACTTTTTACACATCTTAGAAGACAAGGGGTTGTTGCATACGACTCGATCCAAGGCGGTAGCGTGTATGGCTCAATGGAGGGATTGATGCTTGAAATGAAAGGAGACAAGCAACCAGAGTCTATTGACTATATTTTATTGCAAATTAGCGAATGGATAACCACCGAGCAGCCTTATTCTAAATCAAGTGAAGCGCACGAAGAGATGATGGACGATCACTTGCTGGATCCGGATGACGAATATTCAACAGAATTGGGAGAAATACCGCACGAAGACGAAAAAGGCGGTATACAACAAAATGGAATGTTCTCTCCTTATTATTATGGGAGATATACTTACTAATGAAAGATCTAATTTTTGAAAACTGGCGTGGGTTTATTAAAGAGGCTAATTACGAAATGCTTAATGAACAAGAACGAATTCTGATTGAAGAGGGAATGATTCAAGATGCTTTGGGCTGGGCTAAGAAAAAAGGAAAAGCCGGAATTCAAGGCATGAAAGAGTTTTTTCGAAAATTTAAACAAGAAATGTCCGAGACAAAGGAAGGCGTTAGACTTCTTGCAAAAATGATGAGAGGAGTCAAGTTAGGCGCTGAAGAGGTTAGCTTTATAAAAGAACAAATAAAAGACATCTTTTTGGGCAGCTTCTTATTAGGAATCGTCGCTTTGCCCGGTGGAGGTATTGCTGTCGCTGTTTTGGTTAAGCTAGCAAAGAAATTTGGTGTAGATTTAATGCCGTCAAGTTTCAAAGAAGCATAAGCAGTATAAATGATTTACCTGTTTAAGTTTAACGAAGAAAATTGGAGATTTAATGGAATTACTTTACTTTGTACTTGCCTCTTATGGCTTGACCTTTATTTTGGTCTACGGCAAGATTTTCGAAGACTTAAGACCTGAAAAAGATTATACAAAAAAGTGGAATACTCTATTCCATTGCCCTCTTTGTATAGGATTTTGGGTTGGTTGTTTGCTTTTTGTCATAAACGCTGGAACCGAACTATTTACATTTGATTATACAATCGCTAACTTTTTTATATGCGGTTGGCTTTCTGCTGGAACATCTTACCTGCTTTCGATGGTTGTTAAGGATGACGGCATACAACTTGGAGCTAAAGATGACTAAAAAATGGATGTTACAACCTGTTAGACGTTGTTGCAGCGGTAGCTGACTCAAGCCGGTAGCGCCGGTATCAATAAAAAATAAAAAGGAATATAATAAAATGAAACTAACAACAGAAAAATTAAAAAAGATGATTATCAAAGAGATGAACTCTATGTATGAGATGGACCATATGAATGAGCAAGGTTATATGAACGAAGAAGGTTATATGAACGAAGAAGCTTATGAAGGTGAACATGATATGAAGACACAAAAAGATAAGCACATGCCACAGTTTTCTAAAGAAGAAGCAATGAAGAGAAAACTTGCTGCACTAGAGCAAGCCGCAATGGAAGGCGACCCTAACGCTCTAGCCTATATAATGCAATATGGTGAATAATTTTTATAAAAGGAATAAAAATGGCTAAGAAATTATTAACAGAATATTATGAATTATGTAAGGACGGCGTTTGTCAAGATCTCTTAACTGAAAGAGAGAAAAGAGAAGTAGCAAATGGCGCTCTTTATTTGTCTGGAAGAATGCAGACCTGTGAAAAGAGAAATGGAAACGGGAGAGTATATCCCTGTAAGGTTCTCGAAAGGGAAGTTAAAAACTATCAAAAACTGATCAAAGACAACAGGGCTCTGGGTGAATTAGACCATCCGGATGATTCTGTTATTAATCTGAGAAATGCCTCTCACCTTGTTGTTGATATGTGGTGGGATGGAAAAGATGTTATGGGAAAAATAAAAGTACTTAATACTCCATCGGGCCGCATTCTAAAAGACCTAATTGATAATGGTGTTAAGTTGGGAATCTCCTCTAGAGGCTTAGGTTCCGTAAAAGAAAGCATGGGAGATACCATAGTTCAAGAAGATTTTGAACTAATTTGTTTTGACATAGTATCAGAACCTTCGACACCAAATGCATATATGCAACCAGAGGCCAGCAAATTTAGGTCGTCGATTAAAGTATATGAAAACAAACTAAATGAAAAGAAAGATCTAATTATCAATGATCTATTCGATAAAATCCTGAGAGACTAATGAATAAAAATGAATTAAAGAAAATCCTAAAGCCCCTTATTAAGGAGTGCATTAAGGAAGTACTATTTGAGGAAGACGGTGCTCTTTCTCATGTTATTAAAGAAGTAGCTGGTGGTTTGGTTGGAAAGCAACAAGTTAATGAAGTAAGAGTCAACCCTCCAAGACAAAGAAAGAAAAACAACCAGCAACTTAAGCAAAGAAAAAAGAAATTACTTGATGCAATCGGTAGAGACGCCTATGGCGGTGTTAACATTTTTGAAGGCATAAGTCCTGCTCCCGCTTCTTCTCCAGAAGGACAAGCAAGGGGACCATTGTCTGATGTTTCGCCAAGCGACCCGGGTGTTGATATTTCTGGTCTTTTTGGTGATAAAGCCTTTGCAATGAGCCAAAGATTAATGGAGAAAAAATAATGGCTACAAACCTAGTCGTCAGACCTCGACGTAATGAAAATATTGAGAGAACTATAAAAAGGTTCAATAAAAAAATTAAAAAGTTGGGTATCATAAATGAAGTTAAAGAAAGACAACGTTATATGAAGCCGTCTGAAAAAAGACGGAGGGCGAAAAAACGCTCTGATAGAAGAAGAGCAAAAGAGTTAGCAAAAGCTAACAAATGACTATTTATAAAAGATTGGAGAAATAATCATGGCAGTACACAAGCATAACAGTTGGGGCAGAACAAGAAGCCCAAAAAATATAGCAGGGCCACACGGAACAGAAATTGTAGTTCTAGCAAACACAGATACCCTTGAAGGTATAACTGCTACCTCGGCAGGATATAATACTGAAAACCAAAGATATCTTCACGTCCTTATCGAGGAGACCAATGACGGCAGTAACACCGATGCAGATCCTGTTTCTATTTATGGTTACTGTCACGCTTTTCAAAGGTGGTTTGAAATTCCTCAAAGCTTTGCGCCTGATGGATCAAACTCAGGGGTTGCAGTCTCGTCTGTTGAGCCGTCTAACAGTAGCACTACGCCTGCTAATCATGTACCTGCTTCCAGAGAGTACAGGGTTTATCAAATAGTTGGTGTCGATAAGGTGGCTTTTGTTGGGTCTAATCCCACCAGAGTAAACGTCTTTGCCGCTTGTAGCACATTTTAATAGGATAGAATAATGGCAGATTTTGGATGGGCATATTTATCTGGGGCGGTTACTGGTGAAGGACCAGCAAAAGCAGTACAGTATCTTAAGGCTGAGAATGGCGAGTTAACTGGTAGCACCAACTTTACTTTCAACCAGACTACTGACCATTTGTTTTTGACTGGTACTATGGTCATTAGTGGCACACTGCAAGCCCACACATTTGACGTAATTCATACAAACAAGATAGAACTAAGCTCCTCGGGTGGAACCAATTTTGGTGATGGCAGTGGAGATCAACACGTCTTTACTGGGTCTGTCTCGATTGTTTCTGGTGGACTAAGACAACATTATTATCACCTGTCGACAACTTCACACACAGTTCAGGCTTATGATAGTATCATAGGAATTTCAAATACGAACTATGTTTCAATTACATTACCAAGCGCATCAGTCGCTGGTTTTGGTAAACTTTTAATCATTAAAGATGAAACAACATCAACCAGATCAGACTCAAACAAGATAGCAGTTTCTGGTGCTGGTAGTCAAAAGATTGACCGAGACACGACCTATAGTTTATCTGGTGATAATCCTGCTTTGACTTTATATTCTAATGGTGTTGACGCTTGGTTTATATATTAGGAGGTTTAATGTATGGGTTACAATGTTCTCAGTGGAAGTACCTCAGCAATAAGTGTAATCTCCAGTGGATCATTTGTCGGAGATGGGTCCGGTCTTGAGAACGTCGAGCAGTTTCCCTTACAGAATGCTGGTGTTACTAAAATACCATTCTATAAAACCATTGGCGGAGAGTTAGGCCTAAATGCAAATGATGGGTTCAGTTTTAATGTAAACGCTAACGCCCTAACCGTGCCGGGATTAACATCGTCTGTTGGTATCAAACTGGAAAATCCTGTTTCTGGTGCTCTCGCCGGAGATGGCAGTTATCTTGGCTTAGATGCTAGTGGTAACATTATTGTCACCTCTTCAGTTGCGGGCGAGGGGCCAATCAATTCATTACAATTTCACACGGGTGGC
>UEXM01000097.1_pt1 | contig 96901 bp, 75 predicted proteins | sample 1796661 | NCBI WGS metagenome assembly UEXM01 (sample SAMEA4772469, study PRJEB27181) | metagenome | reverse complement strand
TGGAAAGCTGGGGAAAGGGGACTGTCTGGGTGGTTAAACTGGCAGTTGCCAGCATTTATGGTTCAATTGGGTGATAAATTAAGGGTAATTAAGCTTATGTTAATTACTTTAGCTTTTTTGCTACTTATCATTAGATATCATCATATTAGTGACACAATCAACAATAAATTTTTTAAAAATATTTTTATAGTTTCAGGCTTTATAGTTGCCATAGTGCAAATTCCTTTACTCTGTTTAGGCATTTTATTAGCAGGTTCCTTATCAGCTAATCTTGATTATTCACATAAAGAGCTAAAGTTTAGCGATCGTACAATCTATGCCTACACTGCGGATCCAGGAGCCATGGGAAAGGCTTATCATTATTTCTATTTAAAGTGCAAATTACCGTTAAATCGCTATGAGCTCAAGTTGCTTAAAAAGTTAGATTGGATGCCTGAATATAGTATTGAAGTGCACGGTAATAAATTAATCATTACAAATAAAAGTGGAAAGGGGGAAGCTCATTTATCTGATATAACCAATTTCAATTGTAAGCTTCAACCTTAGAGGTTTATTGATGAAGCACTTATAAGAAATATACTACTGGTAAATAGATTATATTGCGGTGATTTTTTATAGATTCACTTAATGGGAGTAGCCAGGTTTTTATGATGTTTAGGGGGAAGTGATAAATTAGCTAGATTTAAATTTTTGTCCGCGGTAATAATTAACCTAGTGAAATTGCTTTCATGAGATGTGTTTATTTACCTGAAAAAATTATAAACTTAATGACTTGAGACAATAAAATATATTTTTACAAATTTCAGTTACCTAAAATGAATAACAGCAGTTTACAAATAAAGGTAATGCTATACTTTTGATAAGAAAATATATTATTAATAAATAGTTAACACTTTGGAGGTTTAGTATGGCAGAGCAAGGTTCTGGTGGTAATGTTTTAGCGGCGATTTGTAGTGTGTTTATTCCTGGATTAGGACAACTAGTGCAAGGGCGCGTTATTCCTGCAATTTTATTTTTTATTTTTTGGACCGTAGCAGGCGCATTAATGTGGGTTGGTATTGGTTGGATATTACTGCCAATTGTTTATATTTGGTGCATTATTGATGCTGCTCGATACACAAATAGAGGCAGCTCATGATAACTAGCAATAACTTACTACAATTTAAAAAATACAGTATTTTTGCATGTTCTTTAGTTTTAATGTTGGGCTGCCAATCAGCTTATTACTCTGCAATGGAAAAAGTTGGTGTCCATAAACGTGATATTATGTTGGACAGGGTTGAAAGTGCTCAAACCGCACAGCAAGATGCCCAGCAGCAGTTTACATCAGCATTAGCACAGCTATCGCAATTAATAAATTATGATGGTGGTGATTTAGCCGCTCAATATGAATTAATAAATGATCAATACGAAGCCAGTGAGTCGTCTGCAAAAGAAGTTGCTTCTCGCATTGCTGCAATTGAGAGTGTTGCAGATGCTTTGTTTGATGAGTGGAATGATGAAATTCAGCAATACTCTAGCAATAATTTAAAGCAACAAAGTCAGCAAAAGCTAAAAAAAACGCAGCGTAATTATGAAAGCTTAATTAAGTCTATGCACCGAGCGAAAGATAGAATGGCGCCGGTATTATCAGCCTTAAAAGATAACAGTTTGTACCTTAAACATAATTTAAATGCTCAAGCTATTGGTGCTTTGCAAGGTGAATACAAAACCATTAAACGTGATGTTGAGTCGTTAGTGGCAGAAATGAATAAAGCGATAGCGCAGTCACAACAGTTTATTGATTTATTACAGCCAGAATAGTTTTTTATTTTTCGCTTTACGTCGGGCTACTGTAAGTTCAGTTATGGTTGCCCGTTTTTATTTTAAATCAGGTGAAATACGTAGTTATTTTACCGTCGAATTATCTACCTTTGATACTTCTATAGGCTGAGTTTTAGCTTGAATTATAAGTGCTCTGGTATTGTTCAGTCTTGAATATATAGGAATGTAGAATGGGTCGTTATGTTAAACGCCTTGGTCAAGTATTAGTTATTGGTTTTATTGCGCTTTATTGTCTTATTTGGTTATTGTCGCCACTCGTTATTCGCTCTGTAGTTAATCATTATGGTTTACCAAAACCTTTATCTCTCACGCCAACTTCAAGTATTCGCTATAATCCATTTACTGCTCACTTAACTATTAACAATTTAGAAATCAAAATTAATGAGCAAAATAGTGCCCTTAAATTACAAAGTCTTGAGGCCGAACTGCATTTACATCAATTGTTGTTAGATAAAATTTACATTGCTGAATTTAACCTCAATGGCATTTATATTCCTGTAACCGTTAATGCATCATCACTTAATGTGGCCGGCATTGAATTGATAGCCGAAAAGCCAACTTCTACAACAACTGAGCATGAAGCTGTTACAGAGCAAACGGGGGCCGATTTTCCTTATCAAGTTATTTTGCCTAGTTTTAGCTTAACTGATGCTCATATCGCTCTATCATATTTTTCAGAAAAGCATGATATTCGGTTAGATTCACTTATTTTGGACAATATTTTACTTTCCCAAAATGAGCAAGATCTTAAACTGAATTTACGCAGCCAGTTCAATGGTGCCCCCATAGAAGTCGGGCTTGATGGACGTTTGTTTAGGCAAAAAGGTCAGATAGATTTAAAAATAAAAGCCCAGAATGTTGCTTTAAAATCAGCACAAGCTTTTTTACCTAGCTCAATATCTTCGCTTGTTGGGCAAATAAGTTATTCTAGCAAAATTGCCATTGAGCTTACTCAAGAGCAGACTACTGCAGAAGTGAGTGACTTTGTACTGTCTGTTGAAGGCTTTAATATTACACAAGATAATTTTAATATTGCTGTTGAACAGCAAAAAATTGAAACAGATTTAGTTCATGTTTTATTACAGCCAAATAACCGCATTACTTTTAATTCTAGCCTAGATTATATTGCCAAAGGTATTCTTACAAAAAATACAATAAATGAGGCGGTTTTCGCTGATATCTCAAGTATTAATGCGGATAATATTGCAGTAGGATTGGAGAATAATATTGCAAAAATTAGCATTAAACGTACTGAGTTTGGCGCTAGTCAATTCTCAAATAATCAACAACAGGCTATGCCGTCATTAGCCAGTTTTAATCAACTTGTCATTAATGAACTTGCCTATGAACCTGAGCTTATTTCTGTTAATACCATTACCTTATCTGGGCTTGTTAGCAACCTTTTATTAGATGAAAACAAGGGTTTAGCAACATTAGTTGGCTTGCCGAATCGTGCTGAAAAACCTAATGACGCTGAGTATCACAATAATTCAAAGCTTGATACTGAGCTAGAGCCTAATAGACCAGAGTTTGACGGAGAAGAACAGGCACAGGAAGTTGCATTTAAACTTGGAGAATTTAGCGTTGTTGACCCCGCTGTCATCAATTTTAAAGATGCTAGCGTAACACCACACTATGAACGTGACCTTGTTATTAGCCACCTGTCGTTATCTGATGTTGATAGCAAAAAACCAGAGCAAGCAGTGCTGTTCAGTATGAAGGGCAAAAGCGATAAATATGCTTATTTAGATATAAATGCCCGTGGTTTTCCTTTTGCATCGGAGCAAAAATTCACTTTAGATGCCACGGCTAAAGAAGTCAGTTTACCAGGTATCTCGAGTTATATTAAAGATGCGTTAAAGTACGAAATTGAAAGTGGGCAACTCGATGTCGCTATTAAAGCCAATCTAACTGGAAGTAAGCTGGATGGTGATGTAGATTTATTGCTAAGAGGCATAGAGTTTACTGCAGCAGATGACCATGAAACCGGTACGATAATAGATCAAACCAGCGTGCCCTTTAATGTGGCTTTAGGTATGTTAAAAGACTCAGATGGTAATGTTGAGCTTTCACTACCATTAGCTGGAGATACAAGTTCTCCCTCATTTGGCTTTTCAGGCTTTTTAACCCTGTTGGTTAAACAAGCGACCATGTCAGCGGCGAAAGATTATTTAATCACGACATTTGTTCCTTATGCAAGTGTGATGAAAGTTGCAATGGCCGCCGGTGAGTTCGCGCTTAAATTAAGAATCAATGATTTAAATTATGCTGCAGGTGAAACAGAGTTAACCACCCAACAGCTAGAGTTCAGTCGTCAGATGTCAGTTATGTTAGCCGATAGAGGCGAGGTAAATGTTAAGCTATGTGCTATAGCAACGGCAAGTGATATTGAATTAGTAGATATATCCACTATAAATCAAGCTGAAAATATTGAGCGCTTAAAAGCTATATCTCGTCAGCGCGCTGAAAATTTCAAAACACACATGGTAGAACAATTAAATGTACCTTCCGCACGTTTACTCTTTTGCACACCGCAAATAGATAGCTCAAAAGATGCAAAAGCAAGAATAAAATTTGTTATCTAGAAGCATATAACTAAAGACAAGGTTACTTGCTCTTAGTTGATACACATAGTCAAAATACAATGATGACTATGTGTAATTTTAGTCATAACAAGACAATATTTAGCAATTAACCTTGCATGATTCTTTTACGCTGTATTAACGATTAGTGCACTTTTAGTGAATAATGTAAAATACTGGTCGTTATTAGTTTATCGTTAACTTAGTCAGTTATTATTTAGCATGGCAGTGTAGGATAAAGCTCGCTTTTTATAGCGTTTACTTTTAAGGTGTTAAAAATATTAACTATAATTGGTGTCGATTGAATATTAACCTATCTAGATTAGCTAATATCATTAGCTTTGAAATGATCCGCTTATTTAAAACTAAACGTGGTTTATTATCCTTGTTAGCTTTTGCTACTATTTGGTTTATTATCCTTTATTATTTTGTCAGTTCAGCAGCTGATATTGTCAATTCTCAGTCATTTGAGAGCATAGCAGCAGATCTTTTTGGTGCTTTAGGCTTATCGTCTTTATTGCAGTGGCCAGTAGCAGAATATGCCATTTATTGGTTAGTTGCTGTGTATTTTTTTCCAATTTTTGCCTTATCTGTTTGTAGCGATCAAATTTGTTCTGATAAGCAACGTGGCACACTACGGTTTTTAACCTTACGCTCAACGCGCACAGAGATTATTCTCGGACGATACTTAGGGCAATTGTTTATTGTTGCTGTATTGATCTTGATGAGCTCAGTCGCAACGGCAATATTAGCTAGCATGCGTGATTTGAGCCTATTACCAGCAAGTTTACAGTTAGGTGCTAAGTTATCTTTTGAAGTTATTATTGTTGTCATGCCATTTATCGCACTAATGACACTATTAAATACTTGGGTTCATTCAGCTAGGCTAGCGATAGTGACTGCCGTGCTTTTCTTTAGTTTAGGGCCATTAGTTACTGCTTTTATTGGTTATCAATTTGGGCATGAGTTTTATCTCAATTTATTATTTCCAGGTGAGCAAATAGAGAGCATATTATCTCAACGTGGTGATGTTACAAGCCAGTATTGGTTGCCTTTAATGCAAACGCTTGTGTTACTTTTTACAAGTAACTTAGTAATGAAGAGGGCATCACTATGAGCTTAATTATCGATGTTAAGCAATTGTCAAAGCATTATGGCGATAAAGTTGCCTTAACTGGTGTTGAATTCTCTTTAGAAAAGGGTGCTCCAGTTGCTTTAGTAGGGCCTAATGGTGCAGGTAAAACCACGTTATTTAGTTTATTGTGTGGCTATATTCGACCATCATCAGGCACTATTAATGTACTAGGCCATGCACCAGGAAGTGCTGCACTATTTGGTCGTTTATCAGCCTTGCCACAAGATGCTCAATTAGATCCTAGATTTTCAATTGCGACTCAGTTAAATTTTTATGCCCGTTTGCAAGGGATGAGTAGTAAGCGTGCAAAACATGATACCGCTAGAGTACTAGAAATGGTGGCATTATCTGATGCCAGTAATAGCCAACCTAGTGAGCTATCGCACGGAATGCGTAAACGTGCAACCATTGCACAAGCTTTATTAGGTAGTCCAGAAATTGTCATGTTGGATGAAGCAACAGCAGGACTTGACCCTACAAATGCAAAAGAAATACGTGCAATTGTTTCTGAGCAAGCTTGCGATGTGAACTTTATTTTAAGCTCTCATGATCTTAGTGAACTGGAACGTTTATGTGACCAAGTTCTATATCTTGAAGCCGGACAGTTAAAGCAACACAAAGCAGCAAATGTTAATGATAACACTCGCTATATTACCCTTAGGATGAAACAAGATTATCCTGAAATTATCACTACAATTTTACAATTGCAAGGCGTTAGCCAAGTGACAATGACGCAAGATAAAGAATACTTGCTAACCGTAATTAATGGGCAAAACAAGACCAGTATAGAAATGGAGCTATTGGTACTTTTACAACAAAACAATTGGTTTTATGCGCAGCTGATCAATGGAAAAACGTTAGAAAACCAGTTGTTCTAATTATTATATTTCCATAGTAGGGTTGTATTAGAGCAACGTTACGCCCGAGTGGCTAAGTAAAAAGTAACCATGTACAAAGTAACCATGTATAAAGTAACCATGTATAAAGTAATGATATAAAAAGTGAGGTGTTAATAACCTTGATTTGAGTATGGCATCACATCAAGGTTATTATGTTGACTACTTGTTTGCCGGTATGTATTCACCTTCTAGGCTTTCAGGTATTTGACCGTTTGATAGGTTGTTAAGCCACTCTAGATAATCCTCATACGACATAGGTTTAGCATAATAATAGCCTTGACCGATATCGCAGCCAAAACTGCGCAATGTTGCGGCATCTAAACTACTGTTAATACCTTCGGCAACAACTTCTAAGCCTAAGCCTTTGGCCATTTTTACTGCCGCTTCTGCAATAACTTTACGTTTATCATCACTACAAACATTCTCAACAAATTCGCGGTCTATTTTTAGCTCCTGAAACGGTAATTTATTAATTTGCGATATGGAAGAATAGCCGGTACCAAAATCATCAATACTGATGGTAATGCCAAGTTCAATAAGTTGTTCTATTGTTTTTATCGCGATATTGTTTTGGGCAAAAGAAATTGATTCAGTCAGCTCAAAAATTATTTTCTCTGCTCTAATGTTACAACGCTCAATTATCTTAGATACATCGTCTATAAAGTTTGCTTGAATAAGATCTTTACCACTGATATTTATCGATACCATGTGGTTAAGCCCTGTATTTTCGGTAAGGGCAGCTTGTTGGCAAAGTGCTGTTTCTATTATCCACAGTGTTAATGATGGCATTAAACCAAAGTCTTCGGCAATGGTAATAAAAGATTCAGGCGAAATACTACCCAGTAAGGGGTGCTGCCAGCGAATTAAACATTCACTACTGCAAACTTTATTAGTTTTTAAATCTATTTGCGGTTGATGGAACAATTCAAAACCTTGAGCAGTAATGGCTTGCTGAAGATCAATCGCTAACTGTATTGAAGAGTGGTTATGTTGATTATTGGGTTGCGCGAAATAAGACCATTTATCTTGTTTTGATTCAGCATTGTTTGCCGCGATCGATGCATTACTTATAAGACTAGCACTCGAACTGCCATGCTCTGGAAAGGTTGCTAAACCAATATAAGCTGATAACGGTAGTTTAAGCTCTTTAATGTAAAAAGCTTCATTAGCGGCGTGTTGGATAGAGTTAATAATTAACGTGATATCTTGTTCATTACGTGCATTATCAATTACCATCGCAAGACTACAATTTTCTAAATAGCATAGCTTCTCGCTTTGGTCAGTTATATTAAGCACAGCATCATTAAACCTAAATAATGATGATAATTTTTGATTTAGGTCTTGAAAAAATTGTATACGGGTTTGTTCATTGATGTACAGTTCGATACGTTGAAATTGTTCAGGCTTGATCACAACAATGGTAATGTCTTGCTGGTCTGTTTGTAAAATTTGACCGATTTTATGGTCTAAATTTGTCTGTCTAGGTAAATGATTACTTTGATGATAAGCAATCATGGTTAATTTTTCTTGCTCATTACGGCGAATACGATCAGCTAAAGCGAATGCCATGAAGGTAACTTCAATCATGATGGCGAATAGAAAAGCATTACCGGTTAAAAAACTGTATTCAAGTTTATTAAGCAGCACCATAGGTTGAATAACAGCGCCGGTTAAAAGTGGGATCCAGGATAAAAAGTAAAAGCGTGCCCAAGAAAAATCATGCTTTAGGCGGTTAATAATCAGATAAAGAGCAATAATATAAAATATAGGCTGCAAGGAGAAAAACAGTTTTGTTTGCGCAAGCTCATCGAGTACAGGCGAGTATAGTGCACATAAAAATAAAATGCCTGCTACGATAATCGAGCATTTATAAGCCCAATGCCTTAAACGGTCATAGCGAAGATAATAAAGGGTAAATAATAATAAAAATGCAATCAGCAAGAAGTCGACAAATATTAAGTACTGATTAAATAGCTTCATTAGCTGATCGGAAAACAGGAAATAACCATAGCCTGTTAATGACGAAAGTACGACAAATGCAGAAATTAAATAGCCAATATATAATAAATAAACTTTGTCGTTACCAGCAAAAAATAACACCAAATTATAAATTGCCATAATGATTAATATACCGATAAATGCTCCATACACGAGTTGTGATAGCATTTGGCGTTGTTCAAAGTCTTGTGCTTTGAATAACAGCAAAGGAATATTAGGCGGCCCAGAATTTTTTAGTTGAATGAGATATTCACTATGGCCGAATTTATTGAGTGGTAAGCGGGCGTAAGGTGCTATTTGCTGGTTTACATCGTCTAAAACTAATTGCTTATTATAGATTTCTATTGGTGGTGTTAATGCATTGAGCTCGTAGATAATAAAAGTGTCAAGTCTACTGTGCTCAGCCATGAGAATGACTTGTTCGTCATTAATATGTTTAATCTTATTTTGTAGGTTTTCGAAAGCTGGGTTTGCTAAGGTACCCGTCGGGTAATGCAAAGATAATTTTATCCAATAACTTTGTTTAGCCAGATCGTATGGAATTGTATTTAAATTACTGTGAGTAAAGTTAGCATCTTTCAAGATTTTATCTAATGTAATGCTATTAGTTTTATCGATGTAATAACTGCTCGTTGTTGTTATATTGCTGTTTGATATGGTAATGTTTTTTTGGTCTATATCATGAATGACAAGAGAAAAACTAATCACAATGCCAACTAATAGCACAGTAATTAATGCAGTAGAAAACCATTTGCTTAACTGTGAAAGTTTCAAAAAATAATGCTCATTTGAGTGAATTAAAATGCGTTAGTTTACTATAGGTCATTAGCTGAACTTCGGCCTTTGGATTATGCTTTACGAGCACTTACCTTTAATGAGCCGTTGGTTTGTTTGTTATCATGCTAATTTAGATAAATAATGCAAAAATGGTAAAGCCTATTCTATTTGTAAGATTATAATCTTCCTATATAAAATAATGTAGCAGAAATATTCATATCAAGGCATAGTTTTATGAAATACACAGGTGAATTTTTAATGAAAAATCAAAATGACTTATTTTGCTATTACTTAGCTAATAACCATTTACTTTTGTGCTCGCAAATAAATATCAATGCCAAGGAAAATAAGCCATTATGTTGAATATGGACTTTACAAAGCGTGTTGTGATTCATACGCATGATCAGCCATGGCAAGCAAGTCCTTTACCGGGGGTATGGCGAAAACCTTTAGCACGTGAAAATCAAGAAAGTGGTCATGCAACGAGTATTGTCAAATACGATGCAGGCGCAAGTTTTCGTTCTCATAATCATCCTTTAGGCGAAGAAATTTTTGTGCTTTCTGGTACCTTTTCAGATGAGATCGGTGATTTTCCAGCAGGCAGTTATTTTCGTAATCCGAAAGGATTTATTCATGCGCCTTTTAGTAGAGATGGTTGTGAGCTATTAGTTAAACTACATCAAATTTCCCCGTTAGATACGCAGCGTGTCTGTGTTGATACAGAGCAACAGAACTGGCAAAAGGGCAATGGCAATTTGAAAGTTAAACCTCTGCATTGCTTTGAAACAGAATCTGTTGCTTTAGTTTTTTGGCCTGCAGGTGAAGAATTTATATTACATCGGCATTATGGCGGGGAAGAAATTTATGTTATCAGTGGAGAGTTAATTGACGAATTTGGTCGTTATCCTGCGGGTTGTTGGCTTAGAAGCCCGCATTTAAGTCAACATCGCCCATATGTTGAACAAGATACTGTGATCTGGGTTAAAACCGGGCATTTAACTTAAGCTGAAGTATTTTTCAGTGCTTGAATTAAAATCAGAGCCATTGAAATAATGCTTTAATATAGCAATCAGTTAATAAAGTTATCTCTTAGCAAAATATTAAGCTGTTTAGCGCTGTAGTATTGATCGAAAAAATCGGTTGTACCCTTGTTAAAATCCAATTACTGTAGCATTTAGCATCTGTTGTTTTATTTAAGAAAATAGGAATCGTTCTGTGAGTATCAAACCTGATTTATCAACCGTGAAATCCATATTGTTTATTTGTATGGGCAATATATGTCGCTCACCAAGCGCAGAAGCGGTATTTCGTCAGAAAGCTCAAGCGCTTTCTTTAACAATAGATTCTGCAGGTGTTATCGGCTCACACGCACGGGAGAAACCTGATCATCGTGCACAAAAAGCTGGCATTGCTCGGGGGTATTCATTCGATAAAATCAAAGCACGTAAAGTAACAGTGCAAGATTTTGAAAAATTTGATTTGATATTAGCGATGGATCAACAAAATATTAAAGACCTCATCAAAATAGCTCCCTCTAATTTACAATATAAAATTCAACTTTTTTTGGATTATGCTGAAAATTTTGATGAGCAAGAAGTACCAGACCCATATTATGGGGGTGCTAAAGGTTTTCAATTTGTCTTAGATTTAGTTGAAGATGCGAGCGACGGATTAATCAAGCGTTTAACAAGCCAGTAAAGCTGACGTTATTAGCTGGTTTTATTTCTCGTCAATAATAGTATTTGCGATGAATACTAAATCGAAAATTGCCCCGTAGTACTTTCTTTACCGTGTTCAGTCACTTTGATATTAGCTGTTAAGCAAATACTCTGGGAGTTGCTACTAGGTGTTTTTACTGCAATTACTTGATTTAATATGTTCAATCCTTGAAAACAAGGAGGGTCATAACCAGTAAAATTTGACCTAATCTTCTCGTAAATTCATCACAACATATAAACTTCAAAGCGCAGCAATTTACAATCACTAATTAAAGCTTACTCAGCATTAAACGAGTAGAGTTGCATATAATGTCAATAATTTAACGGTGTTAGTTTAAGAAAAAAAAGCCAATTGTATAATACAATTGGCTTTTGGCTGTTTTAAGTTTCGCTTATGCGATGTAGATCAATGATGCAACTTAATCAAGTGTTGGTTTAGTTGGTCCCGCAGAATGGCGACTGGTAACATCACTAATAAGTGCGGTTCTTCCAGATTTAGCATGTAATGCGCGGTTTTCACTGGCAACAAATTCACGAGGAATAACACCATGACTGACAATTGTTTCTGGTTTTGTCATAGGTGCAGACGCTTTCCCAGATGTCTTACTTGCAGCAGCTTTAACTTTACGTTTAATGTTTTTTACTTTAGCACGTACTTTCTTAGGTTTTTCATCTTTACTTTCAGACTTGGTACTTTCAGGCTTAGTGTCAACGTTTGCTTCTGTAGTATTGTCATCTGTTGATGTTACTTCAGATGTTTGAGGCGCAGGTTCAATCGTCGCTGTCTGTTCAACCTGAGTTTCTTCCACTTGGCTTGTAGCGGATACTTCAGAGTTAGCAGCTTCGGTATTTAGGCTCTCACTATCATTAGCGTTTTCAGCAGTCTCTACATCATCAACTTTTATATCGGTCGCTGGTTCAACTTCAACAGCCGGCACTTCAGTTTTTTCATCTTTTACTGTTTCAGCGATGATAGCTGTTTTTTCAGCTGTTTTTACTGGTGCTTTATCCACAGTTTCAACGTCTTTGATTTCAGGCTCATCAAAAGGCAAGTCTTGTTGAACTTCATTCGCAGGGTTATTGATAACTGCTGTTAACGCTTCAGCTTGTACTTTTTGAACTTCAGCAACAGTAGGCGTTGACTCAGACACTTCAGTTGGTGTTTTCGTTTCAGCTACATTTTCATTTGAAGAAGTCGGATTTTGTTCAGGGTAACGTGCAGTAACAGGATCTTCTGTTATTTCACTTTTAACATCGCTTGCATCAGCGTTTTGTCTACGACGTTGGCCGTGTGCTCGCATATGTCTAGGAGAACGTCGACTTCTTGGACGTTGCTCTTCTTTTGCCTTATTAGTTGTTTGTTCAACGCTCGTGCTTTCAACGTTTGTCGTTGCTTCAACAGCTTTGATATTTTCAGCTTTATTTGTTTCAACAATTTTGCTGTCTGTTGAGGCATTTTTAGCTGAATTATTAGCCGGTTTTTTATTTTCAGCATTAGCATTTGCACTATTTGTATCCGTCGCATTGACCCGAACTTTCTTACGGCTGTTTCGGCGTTGACGACGTTCAGCAACTTTCTCTTCTTTAGGCTTTTGCACTCTTTCTTTTTGTGGCTTAGCTGGAGCTGTTGCCTTATTTGCTGTATTCGTTTTGTTGTCGTTACCATCTTGAGGTTTACGCTTGTCATTACGCGTATCGTTACGATTAGCGTTACGGCCATCGTTACGTGAATCATTACGGTTATTACGACGTTGGCCTTGACGACCCCTTTGTGGGCGACGTTCATTGGTATTTTTAGTCGGACTTTCTGTTGGTTTTTTCGGTGCAGGTTTAACTTCTTCTGCAGCAAAAATTGACTTAACCCAAGAAACAATACCTGCAAATAAACTTTTAGACTCAGCTGCTTTTTCTACGACAGCTACTGGCTCTTGTTTTTTGGGTGCTTGTTTAGGAGAAGACATACCTTGAAGTAATGGCTCGTCACGTTTACTAACTTCTTTATCGAATTTAGGCATAACAGCTTCTTCAAGTGCTGCTTGCTTAATTGGCATATCGTAGCTGGCTTCTTCGATACCTTCGTCTTTTCTGACACGAATGACTTCATATTGTGGTGTCACCATGTTCGGATTCGGTATGATCAGAATTTTTACGCTGTGGTGCTTTTCAATATGAAAAACTGAACGACGTTTTTCATTCAATAAGTAGGTGGCTACAGGAACAGGCACTTGTGCTTGCACTTGTTGAGTATTGTCTTTAATGGCTTCTTCTTCCATTAAGCGCAATACAGATAATGCTAGAGACTCAACGCCACGAACATGACCTGTACCACTACAACGTGGGCATACACCTTGGCTTGTTTCACCAATAGAAGGACGTAAACGCTGGCGTGACATTTCTAACAAGCCAAAACGAGAGATACGACCTAATTGTATACGTGCTCTGTCTTGTTTGACGGCGTCACGCATTCTGTTTTCAACTTCACGTTGATGACGAACTGGGGTCATGTCGATAAAATCGATAACCACTAAACCACCTAAGTCGCGCAGGCGCAATTGACGCGCAATTTCTTCTGCTGCTTCTAGATTAGTGTTAAACGCCGTTTCTTCGATATCACTGCCTTTAGTTGCGCGGGCTGAGTTAATGTCGATTGATGTTAACGCTTCAGTTGGATCAATAACGATTGAACCACCAGAAGGCAAACGTACTTCACGTTGAAAAGCAGTTTCAATTTGCGTTTCAATTTGATAATGGGTAAATAAAGGTACGTCATTAGTATAAAGTTTAACTTTACTTAAAAAGTCAGGGCGCACAATTTCAATGTGCTTTTTCACACTTTCGAAGATTTTTGGTCGGTCAATTAACACTTCACCAATATCGCGACGTAAGTAGTCACGAATAGCACGTAAGATGACATTAGTTTCTTGATGAATTAAGAACGGAGCAGGGCGACTTGCACCGGCTTCTGAAATTGCGTTCCAATGGTGCAATAGAACGTTTAAATCCCACTCAAGTTCTTCATATTCTTTACCAACACCAGCAGTGCGGACAATTAATCCCATACCTTTTGGTAGGGCTAACTTACTCAATGATGCTTTTAAATCAGTGCGTTCATCGCCTTCGATGCGACGTGAAATACCACCAGCACGTGGGTTGTTTGGCATTAGTACTAAATAACTACCAGCAAGACTGATAAAAGTCGTCAGTGCAGCACCTTTTTGGCCACGCTCTTCTTTATCAATTTGCACGATAACTTCTTGACCTTCACGCAGTACTTCTTTGATGTTAGGTCGACCTTGGAAGCTGTAACCTTTAGGGAAGTATTCACGAGCGATTTCTTTCATCGGCAAGAAGCCGTGACGATCAGCACCGTAATCAACAAATGCCGCTTCTAACGACGGTTCAATACGGGTGATTTTTGCTTTGTAGATATTAGATTTTTTTTGTTCGTGGCCAGGGCTTTCGATATCTAAATCATAAAGTTGTTGACCATCTACAAGTGCTACACGCAATTCTTCCGATTGTGTAGCATTAATTAACATACGTTTCATAGTTTGTGTGACTCATTTTAGTCACAACACACCATTGCTTAGAACACAAAGTCATCTATCGCTATGGTAACAGCAACTTGTCAGCCTCACGGGTGTCAATCTTACTACGCCATATTACGCAGCAAGCTGTTAAAAATTCTGATTCTTTAATATAACTGCGGCGTTTAACACCACAGTGAAATTGATTCTTTATGTGCTCAGCCTGTGTGCTGTGCGCAACAGAAAATTAAGTGCCTCGTTAACTTTAGTTCGATATTTTTATCGTGTTTTCTAATAATCTAACGATTGAAAATGTGACTTATTTTTTCTGTTTAATTACATAATCGCTTTATTGTGCCGGACAATATGTTTATGCGCTGTTATTGACAAGTTACACGCGTCAAATTCGCAATAGGCCTTACTTTTAATATCTAAACAATGATGTTTGGTAAAATTGTTTAATACTAACGTGGCCGCATTTTGCCTCTTACGTCTCGCTTAAAGCATCCTTTTTACTTGTTACGGCTAATATATAGCGGTAACCATCCTATTATCACACTTTATTTTCAGATAAGCCAATTAAATCCTCGTTTTAATTGCCTCTAATGTGAAAAAAATATGCTAAACTGCGCGTAATTATAGTTCCTAGTAAAACAGATATGACAGATAGCCCAAAACCCCAAGTTAGATTTTTCACGATAGATAGCGAAGATGCTGGTCAACGAATCGACAATTTTTTAGTAAAAACACTTAAAGGTGTGCCTAAAAGCATGTTATATCGTTTGTTACGCAAAGGAGAAATTCGCGTTAATAAAAAGCGTACCAAACCTGAGTATAAGCTAGTTGATGAAGATATTATTCGCGTTGCTCCTATTCGTGTTTCTGAAAATACTAATACAGTTTCAACGCAATTGAATGTGGTGGCTAATTTAGAGCAACAAATACTATTTGAAGATGAACGTTTAATTGTTATAAATAAGCCTTCAGGTATGGCCGTTCATGGTGGTAGTGGTTTAAGTTTCGGCTTGATTGAAGCGCTAAGAGCTTTACGTCCAGATGCACGCATGCTTGAACTGGTGCATCGCCTCGACCGAGATACTTCCGGCTGTTTAGTGGTCGCTAAAAAACGCTCAGCGTTGCGTCATTTACATGAACAACTACGCAATAAAACGGTGCAAAAGTTTTATCATGCGTTGGTAAAAGGGCGTTGGTCGACAAAATTAACTCGTGTCACGGAAAGTTTAAAGAAAAATGATTTAAAATCTGGTGAGCGTGTAGTCGTTGTTGACAATATTAATGGTAAAGAATCAGAAACGCGCTTTAAAGTGCTGCAGCATTATAAAAATGCTACGTTGGTCAGAGCCTTTCCAGTAACAGGGCGTACCCATCAAATTCGCGTACATTGCCAAACTAAGGGACACTCAATTGCCTGTGATGCTAAATACGGTCATGAAGACTTTGACTTAGAAATGAAGAACCTAGGATTAAAACGTTTGTTCCTTCATGCTGCTAGTATTGAGTTTACTCATCCATTAAGTAATGAGCGAGTTAAAATCGAAGCACCGTTAGAACCATCGCTTGAAAAAGTTTTGAAAAAATTAACCAAAGCAGATGTCTAATAAGCATGTTGGTATTGAGTACTTCAGTTAGTTAATGGCTTAATTATATAGTTAACTGTAGAGCTTGGTTAGATTAAACAGGGGTTAAACGAGAAATTTAACAGCTTAATAATGGCTAAAAGTCTTTCTTCATTATTAAGCTTTTTGTTTTAATATCCTTTAGTTTTTCGATTCCTTAAAGTTGCATTCATTTTAGCTTGCTGACGCTAGGTAAACATTAGCTCGGTATTAATAGTGGTTTAGATAATAACTTTGTGTAACTCAGCTAGCTGTTTAATCAGGTAAAGTAAAAATCACTCGGATTCTTACTGTCAATGCAATGGCCTCGCTTAATGAATGCCAGGCCGTATTATCGACTAGTTACATTGAACTGGCTTTTTGATGGACAACATCATAAACCGAGCCAAATGATTGCTTAACATTTAGGTCCATATTGATATGCAGCTTCCTGGCTATATCACTCGATGAAATTACCCCCCGAATATGATGACTTTCTTGATCTAATACTAAGCAATGACGCAGTTGGTAATCTTCTAAAGTTGCAACAACATCACCAACAGATGCCCTTAGTAGTTGATTGTAATCAAAGGCATGAAAATCTGATTTAGGGATCATTAGATCTTTCACTAATACGTCTTCACGCGTAATACCTTTTGAAAGTTTGGCAACAATGTTTTGCTCAGACAATTCATTGGTGCTGATAATACCAATAAAATCATCATTTTCAGCAACGACTATATTCATACGAACATGCGTTTTTAGCATTAATTGTAAGGCTGTGATTGCCATAGTTTCACCGTCAATCATCAGTGCTTTATGTATTTTAAAATCAGTAAATATTTCTACCGCCGGGGAGTCAAGATTAATTTCTTCAAATTGCTCTGGTGATATAATGTTGTCTGTCGCTGCTAAGTTAACTAGCTTTAATTTTTTCATATTTATCTCTTTTATCTGCACTGGGAACTCAGCGTTTTTAATGTGCTTGATATCCACAGTTACTGTTTTTAATCTTTAATCTTTATTCTTTATAAGTTAACAGTACTTCGCCTAGCGAGATATATTAGGCTTTACTAAAGCCAATAGCTTTGAGCGCTATGTTAGGGTTAGGCAATGCTATTTAACTTGCATTAGGCTTTGCTATCTAAAATATTATTAACTTAATAAAGGGGTAAACGATCTTTCAATAACAAAAACTTGATTGTTGTTGAAAGAACAATGCAGTTAGATAAATTTCGGTGGGGCTCTAGAACGAAAGCCTGTCTGATGAGCTTTTAAAAACGAAGAACTAAAATAAGGTAATATTATGTAGCCATAATTTGGCAGTTGAAAACTGTTTTGCGCTATTAGTGCAGTATCATCAAAATCTACATCATCAGTTTGTTCAACTTCAGCTAAACTTTCAGCCGGATTTACTTCGATCAAACTTAAATCATTTAACGCGTTTACCCGTATCTCATGTGCTGAGACAGTTGGTAATAACATGCCTATAATGAAAATAAATTTAAACATTGCTTAAGCAAACTTAAAGTAAATGATTATCATAGTTTAAGTTATGGTGTAGCTATCTTGATAATTCAAGCGCATAACATAAATAAGCTCACCTCGTGTTAAGCTATTTTGCTCAACAATGTTATTTAAATGCCCATAAGAAGCGCTATGCTCACCTTCAATAGCTTACAATGGGTTAGCGAAACTATTTTTGGTGAGCAGCTAAACTACACCATTACACTTTTGTTCATCTTTTACTTAAAAAGCCTTGTGCGTAATTTATTTAATAACAAGATGAACCAACGGGTTATAAAGTGAATAAAGCCGAGTTGGGATAATGCGTTGTATAAGTACTATGAACTACAGTTACTGAGTGATATTTAATACAGATAAGCTTGACAATATTGGCTAAGAGAATGAGGGGAAAGCATCAAATCAGCATAACGAAAAGCAGCAAAATAATTATTATAATGAGCTACGTAATAAATTTCTCAGTACTTTAAAAATTTCAAGGCTACTGTGCCGTTGATGTTGCAATACATCTACATTAGCCAACCAGCCCATTTCTTCAAATTCGAGTGGCAGCTTTATTAACTCACCACTTTGCATAGCCTCTTTTGCGATATGATTTGGTAAGAGACACCAACCATGCCCTTGTATTGCAAGCTCAAGTAATAAAAAGTAGTTATCCGCATACCATATATCTGGGCTTATTTTTAATTGAAAGCTACTTGAACGTGTATTGCGTGAACGAATTAATAACTGCTTATGCAGCCTTAATCCATCCATATTTTCACAAGCTCGCTTTGCTAAAGGGTGAGATTTAGCAATATATAAATCAAACTTTACCGAGCCGATACATTCATAGTCTAAGTAACTGGGAATATTTAACTCACTAAAAATTATACCCGTTAACGGCTTTTCGTTTTTTAACATATCGATTATATCGAGACTTGATGCACTTAAAAACTCAATCGATACATTGGGGAATTTCACTTGCAGCTGTGAAATTGTTTTAGCAATAAGTTTAAATGGGATCCCCTCATCAAGAGCAATCGTAATTTCTTTTGGTGTTTGATCATTTAATGCTAATGCAGAACTTGTTAAGCGCTGATGTTGATTGAGTAAGGCTACAGCTTGTGGCAGTAACTTATGACCAGCATCTGTTAATTGCGGGTAACGACCAGCTCGTTGAAAAAGCTTCGTGTTACAGTCTATCTCTAAATTAATAATATGCTGGCTCACGACTGACTGGGCTTTATTTAAACGCCGTGCAGCCGCCGAAAAGGAGCCTGTTTCGACAGTTGTTACAAATGCTTGTAGTTGTTCGACACTAAACATATCGTTTTTTAAGATACTAACTAACTATTTAATGCCTTAATAATAGATGAAAATAACAATATAGTCATTTAATAGAAGCATTAATAATGAAAACGGTAGAACGAGTATTTCAAGCAGTTCTTTTTGAAGCAATAGCCCTTCTAATTGTTATACCTACATCGGTTATGATTGGTGGCTTTGATGCAAGTAAAATGGCAATCGTCGGTATAGCCCTGTCTTTATTTGCGATGCTTTGGAATTATCTTTATAACCTTATATTCGATAAATTAGCAGGTTTTAATCGTAGTCAAAGAGGTGCAAAGCTACGTATTATGCACGCTGTAAGCTTTGAGTTAGGTATGGTGGTAATAACAATCCCAGTAGTGGCTTGGTTTTTGAAGATAACATGGCAAGCAGCCATTATTTTAGAAGCGGGTTTTTTAGTATTTATGCTTATCTACACGTTAGTATTTAATTGGATATATGATTGCTATCAACCGTACCAAAAATGGTTTGTCAGGCATTCTTCACATAGTAAAGTTGCGAAGGGTGATTTTTAAGGCTTTTAATTACTAGCCTCAATTTTGTTTTTGACACATTACAATACGATGTTTCGTTGAGTGCAAAGCGTTGGGGATGATATTGGTTGATAGTGAGTTAGAGCCTAAGCATGGCCTTTAGATTGTTTATAAAAGTATAAGCATGATTAGCTGAGAACATATCGCTAGCTCTACTGCCATTTAATTTTATCACTGAGCAGTAGAGCGGGTTATATTACATGTTTATCATGCGCACTTTTGCTCGGCTAAGACATCTAAGCCATGCTGTTTTAAAAGTTCGACCAGTTTAATTAATGGTAAGCCTATAAGGGTATTAGGATCATTGCCTTCTAGTTTTTCAAACAAACAAATACCTAAACCTTCGCTTTTAAAACTACCGGCACAATTATAAGGTTGTTCAGCATGGAGGTAATTTTCTATTTCAGCACGGGAAAGCGTTTTAAAATGAACAAGAAAAGGTTCAATTAAAGCTGTGGTGAAATCTAAACCACTATCATAAACACAGAGGCCAGTATAAAAGGCGACGGTTTTATTGCTAAACTTCTCGAGTTGTTTAACGGCATTTTCAAAATTATGTGGCTTGCCAAGAATTTCGCCATCACATATAGCCACCTGATCTGAGCCTATGATTAAGGCATCAGGAAACTCACAGGCAACAGCTTTAGCTTTTTCAATAGCTAAACGTTCGACTAAAGCAACAGCTGATTCATTGTCTAATGGACTTTCATCAATATTGGGCTTAGCACAATCAAAGGGAAGGTTTAGTTTAGCTAAAATTTCTTTGCGAAAAGGAGAGGTGGAGCCCAAAACAAGTTTTTTCATTAATATCACTCAAAATATAAACAGATAGCTGTTAATATATGGACTATATTGAGTTTTTAAACAAATTTAGTTATTTTTCTTTTGACACAGGCCGGTAGGCACTTTATTATGCGCGCCTTATGAAAAATCTTAAACTCCCGATAACGATAGACCCATCTAGAAGCGCACAGCGAAAGCTTGTGTGTGACGGATACTTTGAAGTATCTGGGATGAATAGATTGCTTGCTGTGTGTGATGCACAATGTGAGCAAGTCCAAGTGAGTGCTAATTTTGCTGTGGATGAACAGGGTTTGGTAGTAATATCAGGCACTGCATCGGCAACAGTTGCATTAATTTGTCAGCGATGTACTGAAGGGTTTGAATTGGCATTGGAAGTAAACTTTACTTTTAGCCCAGTGAAAGACGTTGAAGCAGAAGCTGAGTTGCCGTCATATTATGACGCAATTGAATTAGATGAAAATGGTGAGATTAACCTGCGAGAATTAGTGGAAGATGAGTTGTTACTCGCGATTCCATTAATTCCAAGGCACTCAATTAAAGACTGTCAGGCACCATCTGATAGTGTTTGGGGCGAGTTGCCGGAAGAGCTAGATAAACCGAATCCATTTGATGTATTGAAAAAACTTAAATAGTTAATTATTAGCTAACAACCGAATTTTTTAGGAGTAGGCAATGGCAGTTCAAAAGAGCAAAAAGTCTCGTTCAAGACGTGGCATGCGCCGTTCACATGACGCAGTAACGGCAACGCATTTATCAACAGATCCAGTATCTGGTGAAACTCACCGTCGTCACCATGTAACAGCTGATGGCTTTTACAAAGGTGTTAAAGTAATCAATAAGTAATCTGTAACGATTACCTTGATTAATCTAACCATAGCGTTAGATGTTATGGGGGGCGATCAAGGCCCCCATGTAACACTCTCTGCTGCGATGCTTGCGGTAGAAAACTTCCCTGATCTTCATTTATTACTATGCGGTGACGAAAATGTCATTGTTGAAACTCTTTCAAAAAAACAATTCTATCCACATCCTAGAATAACAGTCTTCCCGACAACACAAGTTGTTGAAATGGATGATAAACCCATTTATGCCTTGCGTAATAAAAAGCAGTCATCTATGCGTAAAGCTTTAGATTTAGTACATGATGGTCAAGCTCAAGCTTGCGTAAGCGCGGGTAATACCGGAGCGCTTTTCTCTATGGCTCATTTTGTACTGAAAACGTTACCTGGTGTTGAACGTCCAGCGTTAATCTCTGCCTTACCAAGCAATAAACCTAATCAACATGTTTTTATGTTGGATTTAGGTGCCAATGTTTTTTGCGACTCAAGTGTATTATACCAATTTGCCATTATGGGTTCTGTGATGGCAAAAGAAGTTGATGGCATTGAAAACCCGAAAGTTGCTTTGCTCAATATGGGAGAAGAAGACAATAAGGGCAGCGATCATATTAAACAAACTGCCAGTTATTTATTGGCGAATGATGATATTAACTATATTGGTTTCATTGAAGGTAATGATATTTTCACTAATAAAGCTGACGTGATTGTTTGTGATGGCTTTGTTGGTAATGTTGCGTTGAAAACCTGTGAAGGTGTAGCCAGAATGGTTTATACCCAACTGCAAGAAATTATTAAAAAGCACTTCTTAGCACAAATTATCGGCAAATTGTTGTCAAGTACGATAAAAAAACTGTTCAAACCTATGAACCCCGACCAGTATAACGGTGCAAGTTTGATAGGATTGCGCGGTATTGTGGTGAAAAGCCATGGTAATGCAAACGTGACAGCGTTTTACACTGCCATTGTTGAAGCGGTTACCGAGGTTGAACGGCAAGTACCAACAAAGATTAAAGATAAGCTTGAACACAGTTTATGTCATAAAGAATAAGTTAATTAATGACATATTGTTTATAAGGTTAAGCTTGATGAATTTAAGCGGTGTAGAACAATGTGCTTTTACACTGTCACAGTTAAAAAATTAATATAATTAGGTCTAATAATGCAAAAAAATTTAGCGTTTGTCTTTCCCGGTCAAGGCTCTCAATCTCTAGCTATGTTAGCTGATTTTTCTGAGCATGAAGTTTTACAAGCTACGTTTTCAGAAGCCTCAGCAGCACTAGGTTATGATTTGTGGCAATTGGTTCAACAAGGGCCTGTAGAAAAGTTAAACCAAACAAATTTCACACAACCGGCATTGTTAACGGCGAGTGTTGCTGTTTGGCGTTTATGGCACGCATCAACAGCTAATACACCAGCAATGTTAGCTGGGCACAGTTTAGGTGAGTATTCTGCCTTAGTTTGTGCCGGTGTACTCTCTTTAGCTGATGCAGTAAAGCTAGTCGAAAAACGAGGTGAATTTATGCAAGCATCAGTGCCTGAAGGCGTTGGTGCTATGGCTGCAGTAATTGGCCTTGATGATAAAATGATCATAGAAGCTTGTTTTAAAGCACAAAACGGTGACGTTGTTTCAGCAGTGAATTTTAATTCTCCAGGGCAAGTGGTTATTGCTGGGCATAAAGCTGCTGTCGAACGCGCGGGTGTTTTATGTAAAGAAGCAGGCGCAAAACGGGTATTGCCATTACCGGTCAGTGTACCGTCACATTGTGCATTAATGAAAGATGCAGCAGAAAAACTGGCTGAAGAGTTTAATAATGTTACTTTTAATACACCGAACATTCCGGTAGTTAATAATGTTGATGTAGCAATCGAGACCTCAGTTGAGGCGATTAAAATTGCATTAATTAAACAATTGTATAGTCCGGTACGTTGGACTGAAACCATACAGTTTTTAGCCGAAAGTGGCATTGAACAAGCCATAGAAGCTGGCCCAGGTAAAGTATTGCAAGGTTTGTTAAAACGCATCGATAAGAGCATAGTTTGTCAATCTGTTAATGACAGTACGTCATTAACTAAAGCATTAGCATCAGTAGAGTAAAATTATATGTTTTCATTAGAAGGTAAGGTTATTTTAGTAACAGGTGCGAGTCGTGGTATAGGTAAAGCTATCGCATCACAACTTAAAGCCTTAGGTGGTACAGTTATTGGAACAGCAACATCAGAACACGGTGCTGCTAATATCAGTGAATACTTAGGCGAAGGACAAGGTTTAGTGTTAAATGTCACTGATGATGCTTCAATTAGTGCCATGTTTGAGTTAATTAAAGAGAAACATGGTGCAGTTGATGTTTTAGTTAATAATGCCGGTATAACGCGTGATAATTTGATGATGCGCATGAAAGATGATGAATGGAATGATATCATTGAAACCAATCTCACCTCAGTCTTTAAAATTAGTAAGGCCGTATTGCGCGCTATGATGAAGAAGCGTCAAGGACGAATTATCAACATTGGTTCAGTTGTTGGCACTATGGGGAATGCTGGTCAAGTAAATTATGCGACAGCGAAGGCTGGTTTAATTGGTTTTACAAAGTCATTAGCACGAGAGGTAGCTTCACGTGGTATTACCGTGAATACGGTCTCTCCTGGCTTTATTGATACTGATATGACACAAACACTGACGGACGAGCAAAAAGAAGGCATTTTTGCGCAGGTTCCGGCGAATCGTTTAGGAAAACCTGAAGAAATTGCTAATGCTGTGGCTTTCTTAGCTTCTGATTCTGCGGCGTATATTACGGGTGAAACATTACACGTAAATGGTGGTATGTACATGGTTTAACAAAAGTTCGCTTTTTGCTTACTTTGTGTTAAATTCGAATAAATTATAAACTGTCAACAGGTTAGACCAGCGAAAAAGTAAAATTAGAAGCTTGCATGGTTGGCTTTTGACGAATAAACTACACACAATTTTGAAAAATTGTATTTTCTAGTAAAGGAAAAAAAATGAGTACTATCGAAGAACGCGTAAAAAAAATTACTATTGAGCAACTTGGTGTAAGCGAAGACGAAGTAAAAGTTGAAGCTTCTTTTGTTGACGACTTAGGTGCAGACTCTTTAGACACTGTTGAATTAGTAATGGCGTTAGAAGAAGAATTTGATACTGAAATTCCAGATGAAGAAGCTGAGAAAATTACAACAGTTCAAGCTGCAATCGATTACGTTACTGCTAACCAGTAATAACAAACGAATGTATTGATTTCAGGCGGTTTAATTACCGCCTGATTTGTTTTTATCGTTTTAAAATATTAACAGCTGTTTTAAATTTAGGCTTCATTGTTTAAATCAGTTAAATAAAACACCCGCTATAATTCAATTCTATCGGAGGCAGCACATCTCATGAGACGCGTTGTGGTTACCGGTCTTGGCATGCTTAGCCCTTTAGGCAACAGCCCTGAATCAACCTGGCAAAACTTACTACTTGGTAAAAGTGGTATTTCTAATATTACGCATTTCGATACCACAGCGTATCCAACGCGATTTGCCGGTTTAGTAAAAGATTTTGATGCACAAGACTATATGGCTCGTAAAGAAGCCAAGAAAATGGATTTATTTATTCAATATGGCGTCGCGGCAGGCGTGCAAGCTATTAAAGATTCTGGTTTAGACATCACCGAAGAAAATGCTCAACGGATTGGTGTGGCTGTTGGATCAGGCATTGGTGGCTTGGGTCTTATTGAAGAAAATCATGAAAAATTATTAAAAAATGGTCCACGTAAACTATCACCATTTTTTGTTCCTTCTACCATTATTAATATGATCGCTGGCCATTTATCCATCATGTTTGGTATGAAAGGGCCTAATATTTCCATCGTGACGGCTTGTACTAGTGGAGTACACAATATCGGTCATGCGGCACGGATGATCGCCTATGGTGATGCCGATGCAATGGTTGCTGGTGGTGCCGAAAAGGCATCAACAACGTTAGGAATGGGCGGCTTTGGTGCAGCACGTGCTATGTCGACACGTAATGATGCACCACAACAAGCTTCTCGTCCTTGGGACAAAGACCGTGATGGCTTTGTTCTAGGTGACGGTGCAGGTGTAATGGTACTTGAAGAGTATGAACATGCAAAATCACGAGGGGCAAAAATTTATGCTGAACTCGCAGGTTTTGGTATGAGCGGTGACGCTTATCACATGACATCTCCACCAGCAGATGGCGCAGGTGCTGCTTTAGCAATGCAAAATGCCATTAATGACGCGAAAGTTGATATTGCCGATATTGGCTATATTAATGCTCATGGTACATCAACGCCAGCTGGCGATATCGCTGAAACCAATGCCGTTAAATCAGTATTTGGCGACCTGGCTTATGATGTGATGGTGGGTTCAACGAAATCAATGACCGGGCATCTACTTGGTGCTGCTGGAGCAGTTGAAGCGATATTCAGTATTCAAGCATTAGCAAACAATGCAGTACCTCCTACGATTAATTTGGACAATCCTGATGAAGGGTGTGATCTAGATTATGTTGCCCATACCGCGCGCGATGCTAATTTAGATTACGTTTTATGTAACTCATTTGGTTTTGGTGGTACAAACGGATCTTTGATCTTTAAGAAAATTTAAAACTGAACTGGTAAACAGCTAAGGTTATTATAAATTTAACTATTAATGCTAATAGCCCTTGAACTCAATCTCTTAAGCCTGAATACTTGACCCTAGTATTCAGGCTTTTTTATGGTAATTAACGTGATAAGTTTTGTAGATGGACAAGCAGCTAAGACGATTTCTATTGATGATCGTGGTTTAGCCTATGGCGATGGTTGTTTTACGACGGCTTTAGTAAAACACGGTGAGATTGTAATGTTAGCACAGCATATCGAGCGCTTAGTTCAGCAAAGCCAGCAGTTAGGCTTACCTAAGTTTGACTCGATAGCGCTAGTGAACACCTTACATGACATTAGTGCTGATATTGACATAGCGATAGTTAAAGTAATGATCACTTGCGGTAGTGGTGGTCGTGGTTACTCACGTCTAGGTGTACAACAAGCTAAAGTTATTGTTTCATTACATGATTACCCCGCATTTTATCCTCAATGGCAACAGCAAGGAATTACTGTTGGAACGAGTACGTTACAGTTGGGCATTAACCCAATGCTAGCCGGTATTAAACATTTAAATCGTTTAGAGCAAGTCTTATTAAGAGCTGAATTAGACAAACGTACAGAAGATGAATTGATAGTAACTGATATAAATGGGCACATCATTGAATGTTGTAGTGCTAATGTATTCTGGCTAAAGGCTGGTCAGTGGCATACACCTTCGTTAATTACTGCAGGAGTAGCGGGTTTAATGAGAGCCAATCTTCTGTTGAATAATCCAAATATTCAACAAGGGCAGTATGTGCTAGATGATTTGGATAATGTTGTCGCGATGTTTATTAGTAACGCTATTTTAGGTATAGTGCCGGTTAAAATATTTAATGGTCAGCAATTAGATATTTCAGCTGTCGTCAACATGAAAAATAACCTTTAAGTATGGATAATTCAAATACACAATGATAAATAAACTTCTCGGTTTACCTTTGTTGGTTCGAAAATTACGGGTCATCTTAACGATGACGATAACATTAATTGTTTTAACTGTTATTGGGCTCTTTATTACTGCTCAAATGAAGGTACAGCAACCATTAGCCTTGGAGCAAGTGGCTTTTATTACCATTAAACCGGGCACGTCATTTAATGCTTTTTCAAAACAGCTTGTTACCAACGGATGGCTCGAAAATCGTTTTTGGTTACGTAGTTATATTAAGTTTGCTCCTGAACTAGGCGAAATTAAATCAGGTACTTATCAAGTCCAGGCAAATATGCCGATGATTGAACTACTGAAAATGGTTGTTGTAGGGAAGGAGCATCAGTTCTCGATAACCTTTATAGAGGGGACTACCTTTAAACAAGTATTAGCACAATTAGCACAGCACCCTCATATTAACCATCAACTCACTGATTTATCGATAGCGGCTATTGCGAAAAGATTGTCAATTGAGCAAGCGAATCCCGAAGGTTGGTTTTTTCCTGATACTTATGCCTTTACTCAAAATACAGCCGATATTGATATTATTGACAGAGCGCATAAAAAAATGCGCAAGACCCTGGATGAGTTGTGGCACAATAGAGCCACTGACTTGCCTTATACTTCACCTTATCAAGCGTTGATCATGGCATCAATTATTGAAAAAGAAAGTGGTAAGCACGCAGAGCACCCACGTATTGCATCCGTTTTTATTAACCGTTTACATAAGAAAATGCGCCTTCAAACCGATCCAACCGTCATTTATGGCTTAGGTGATCGTTACCAAGGAGATATTACTTATGCACATTTACGTGAAAAAACAGCTTATAACACCTATAAGATAAAAGGTTTACCGCCAACACCGATAGCTTTGCCAGGCGCGCAAGCATTACAAGCGGCTTTACATCCGGAGTTAAGCCACTATTTATACTTTGTCAGTAATGGTGCCGGCGAACATATTTTTTCAACGAATTTGGCCGATCATAACCGTGCTGTTACTAAGTATCAGCGCAACAAGAAGTGACTTAAAGCGGCACAAGAAATTTAATATATTGTATTATGGAAGTTTAAAATGAATAAAGGCAAGTTTATTGTTGTCGAAGGAATTGAAGGCGCTGGTAAGTCCTCAGCTATTAATGTTATCGAAGCTGTATTGCAAAAGCATAATATTGCTTTTATAAAAACACGAGAGCCTGGTGGTACGCCGTTAGCTGAAGCTTTACGTGATATTGTAAAATCAGCAAGTCATGATGAAGAGTTAACACAAGAAACTGAACTATTTTTGATGTATGCAAGCCGCAGCCAGTTAATGGCCAATAGAATTTTGCCAGCTTTAGCGCAAGGTACATGGGTGATCGGTGACCGTCATGACGATTCATCGCGCGCATATCAGGGAGGAGGACGGCAATTTGATGACAAGGTAATGAATGCTATTGCAGACGTCACGTTAAAGGGGTTTACCCCTGACTTAACACTCTATTTAGACATTGCACCAGAGTTAGGTTTAGCGCGTGCACAAGCCCGAGGCGAATTAGACCGTATTGAATTAGAAAAAATAGAATTCTTTCAGCGCGTTCGAAACAAGTATCTTACATTAGCAACGGCGTCAGAAAGCACCGATATTATAGATGCCAGTCAAGCCATGCAGGCTGTACATAGTGATGTAGCCAAAAGCGTTGAAGCTTTTATATCTCGCAAAGAAGATTAATTAATGAATACTTGGTTGCTTAATATTCAACAGCAATTGTCTAGGCAAATTTTGGCAAGTAAGCTGCCTCATGCCTTATTATTTGCAGGGGTACCAAATGCTGGACAAGAAAAGCTTGCAGATTGGCTTATTAATGTCCTGTTGTGTCAAGCGCTACATCAAGAAAATGTTGGTCACGAGCAAGTTATTATTCAGCCTTGTGGTCAGTGTAAAACGTGTAAACTATTTTTGAGCTCGAGTTATCCTGATCACTTGAGTATCATTAGTGATAAGAGCACTATCGGTGTTGATGCAATACGTAAACTAAGTCAATTTTTTGAGAAAACTGCACACATAGGTCAAGCGAAAACAGCGTTAGTTAATCATGCTGATCAGATGACCATTTCAGCAGCTAATGCCTTATTAAAAACATTAGAAGAGCCAACATCAAATAGTTTTATAATTTTAACAACCGATCGTAGTGATCTTTTATTACCCACTATTATAAGCCGCTGTCAGCGTATTGAAGTACGTCCGCCAGTAGGTGAAAAGTTGCTTGCTGAATTTAATCAGCAGGGCGATGATGTATTTGTTAACCTGAGTCATCTTAATGAATTAAGTGATAGTGATGCAGCACATGCCTATAATGAATTTCGTACGCACTTTATGCAGTATTTAACGAAACATCGAAATCGAAACGAAGTGCTTGCGACCTTAGCTCAACACACTGATGGTTATCGTTGGTTAGAAAAAATATTGGTTGGCTTGATGCGTGAACAGTCAGGTTGGCAAACTGTAGAGTCAGATAATACACTAGCCCAGATACCTGATAAGCAGCAGTTATGGCATATCTATAATTTAGCTCAAACGGCGAACACTAAACTGAAAACATTAGTACAAGTAAATCGACAGTTTTTAAGTGAAAAACTCTTAGCAGATATTAGCTTTGCTATACGAAATAGCGACCAAAACTAGAGGGATAATTTTGGAAAATATTACACTTGAATTTATTTCGGATCGTGATTTATATCAGTCATATATGCCATTTATGAAGCACGGTGGCTTATTTATTCGTACGACCGAGCAATTTGAGCTAGCAACAGATATTAATTTAACTGTTACTTTGCCAGACTTTTTAGAGCCCTCAGAGATTAAAGGTAAGGTTTCTTGGATAACCCCTATTGGCGCGCAAAATGGAACACCGGCTGGTATCGGTGTCAGTTTTGTTGAAGATCCGGATAATGTCCGTAATCAAATTGACAAATTGATAGGGCGTTTGCTTAACTCTTCAGAGCCAACCTTATCAATGTAAGATTAGCGTAAAAGAAATTCATTAATAATAATACAAGCACATTCGTGCGGAGTAACCCCTGTGTTTATAGATTCCCATTGTCATTTAGATCGCCTGAAACTCGAAGATTTTGACAATAATTTAGATAATGTCATCGATGCCGCGTCTGCAGAGAATGTTAATACCTTACTGTGTGTCAGTGTCACGATAGAAGAATTTCCTGCCATGGCAGAAAAAACGGCAAAATATGATCATGTTTGGTTAACTTGTGGTGCACATCCATTAAATCAGGATGATGAAATAGACCCCGAGCAGCTAAGCCAGTTAGCGAAACACCCGAGAGTAGTCGCGATTGGTGAAACTGGATTGGATTATTTTTATGCGCCAGAAACTAAAACTGTACAGCTAGACTCTTTTCGAAAGCATGTACGTGTTGCTAATCAATTGAATAAACCGTTGATCATACATACTCGAGATGCCCAAGCTGATACCTTAGCTATTTTAAGAGCAGAAAAAGCTGAAAATGTTGGCGGTATTTTACATTGCTTTACCGAAAGTTGGGAGATGGCAGAGCAAGCAATTGCAATGGGCTTTTATATTTCTTTTTCAGGGATTGTTACATTTAAAAACGCCAGTGCATTGAGAGAAGTGGCAAAAAAAGTCCCTGCAGATCGATTTCTGATTGAGACTGATGCACCATATTTAGCACCAGTGCCACACCGAGGTAAACAAAATCAACCCGCTTACGTCGTTGAGGTTGCCAAGCACCTTGCAAGTATTCGAGGTACTTCTGTTGCTGAAATAGCGCAGCAATCAAGTGATAACTTTCATCGTTTATTTCCTCGTACACGTAAAGTTTAATTATTAAGTGATGAAAAAAAAGGCCCAAAACTATGAATAGTTTTGGGCTCAGGGAACGGCTCAAAAGGAGATGAGCCTGCGCTAATAAACTGTCAAATTTATCGAACGTCTAACATTAAACACGAGTACTAAATTTTACTGCCTCAATGAAGAGGCTAGCGAGCAATAAGCTAATAACTTAGCTTCAGAATTAAGTGTAGTGTACGGTTTTATAAATGCAAAAATTAATTTATTCTATTGAATTATAAGATATTATTGTGAGTTTTTTGATAAGCTCTAGTTTTAGTCATCAGAAGATATTATTTATTAATGCCCAATGTTTTTAGTACAAGTTAGGTAATAATATCCATCTATGTCATGATATTTAGCATGATAGGCAAGTAAAAATATAAAAAGAGAACAAGTGTGTTAAATCGTATTTGGAGTGGATTTTTTTTTGTTGCGTTTATCTCTTCCATTGTGCAATGGTTGGTTTTTGATCAAGTTTTAATTTTTGAAGAAATCGTTAAAGCTATTTTTGATATGTCGCGGATCACGGTTGAAATAGCGATTGGCTTAATTGGTATTTTAAGCTTTTGGTTAGGTATGATGAAAATAGCTGAGCATGCCGGCATTATAGATAAATTTGCCCAAATTATTTCGCCATTATTTGTGCGTCTTATGCCCGGTGTGCCAAGCGGACACCCGGCAATAGGTTCAATGACCATGAATTTGTCAGCAAACTTTTTAGGTTTGGATAATGCCGCAACGCCTTTAGGCTTAAAAGCAATGCAAGATCTACAGCTACTAAATCCAAAAAAAGAAACGGCTACAAATGCACAAATACTTTTTTTGGTTTTAAATACTTCCTCGGTTACGATGTTTCCGGTTACTGTTTTTGTTTATCGCGCTCAACAAGGAGCGTTGAACCCTACTGATGTTTTTGTTCCGATATTACTTGCCACTTTTGCTTCAACCTTAGCGGGTTTATTAGCCGTGGCTTTTGTCCAAAGAATAAAACTTTATCAGCAGGTGATCTTACTTTACCTCGCGACGGGCATGGCATTGGTTGGAGCCATCGCAGTTTACTTCACCACACTCAGTGCTGAACTGTTAGCTCAGCAATCGTCATTAATGGGCAATTTATTGATTTTTAGCACTTTGATTAGCTTTATTTTACTTGCACTAAAACGCAAGGTTAATGTTTACGATAGTTTTATTGAAGGGGCTAAACAAGGCTTTGAAACCAGCATAAAAATAATTCCTTATTTATTAGCCATGTTATGCGCAATCGGAGTCTTTAGGGCAAGTGGTGCATTAGATATTTTAGTCGACGGCATTCGACAAATGGTGTTATTTTTTAATGGCGACAGTCGATTTGTTGATGCGTTACCAACGGCATTTATGAACCCATTAAGTGGCTCTGGTGCACGCGCTATGATGATTGAAACCATGAATACTCACGGTGCTGACTCATTCGCTGGCCGTTTAGCTTCAATCGTGCAAGGCTCTACAGAAACTACTTTTTATGTGTTAGCGGTTTATTTTGGCTCGGTGGGGATTCGTTATAGTCGTCACGCGCTAGCGTGTGGTTTAATTGCTGATGTCGCTGGTATAACGGCAGCAATTGGCGTTTGCTATTGGTTTTTTGGCTAAAGGCTAAATTGTCGACACTTTTCATTTATTGTAAAAATGAACCTCCTGGTTAATCTGAGTGAACGTCTTAACGTGTTATAAATTTTAATTAGCTAAAATATCAAGTAATTAGCGGGCTCTCGTCTTTTATGTGTGCTTTACCTATCTTATTTTCCATTCTAATGTACAACTAAAGTATGATGGTTATTGTCGACAATATATCGGTTTTATCATTGACTAATTAACATATCACGCTATCATGAGGGCATCTTTATAGAAAGTGTCGACAATTATGGCGTTAGATAACCCCACAACTCAAGCCGCAGTAACGACTGCAGATAAAGTGTTTGAACAAATACTTCATGCCATTGTTAATGGCAATATCAAAGCTGGTAGTAAAATTAGCGAGCCAGAGTTAGCGAAAAACTATCAAATAAGCCGTTCAACGTTACGTGAAGCATTAAACCGCTTGGAAAAATGTCATTTAATTGAACGTAAAGCGAATGTCGGCTCACGCGTTGTTGAATGCTCAATTGCTGGGTTACTCGAAATTTATGTGGTACGTGAAGCGCTAGAGGGCATGGCGTGCCGGCAAGCAGCCAGCAATATGACTGAAGATGAAATTATGGAAATGAAGGCGATGCTCAAACAACACGCTAGCGCAAAAGCATTGCGTGATGGAGTATCGTATTATCAAGAAGAGGGAGACTTAGATTTTCATTATAAGGTGATCCTTGGTAGCCATAATCAACAACTAATTAATATATTATGCGGCCAACTTTATCACCTTGTTCGTATGTATCGTTGTCAGTTTGGTATGAATAGCCCGCGGGCAACGAAAGCGTTTGATGAACATTCACGGATTATTGAAGCCATTGCCGATCGTGATGGTGAACTAGCCGAAATATTAATGAGGCGCCATATTGCCGCCTCTCGAAAGAATATTGAAAATAAAATTGCTCTGCAACAATAGCAGTAAGCTTTAAATGACTTATAACGTATAAATGACTAAAAGAGGATAAAGCAATGTCTAATTCATTATCTCCAGGCGCTAAATTTCGTCAAGCTTTAGTAAATAATAAGCCGCTGCAAGTGGTAGGTACTATTAACGCCTATTGTGCAATGATGGCTGAGCAACTTGGCCATCAAGCTATCTACTTATCTGGCGGCGGGGTTGCAAATGCTTCTTATGGTTTACCTGATTTAGGCATGACATCACTTAATGATGTTATTGCTGATGTTCAGCGTATTACTAGCGCATCAAGTTTACCTTTATTAGTTGATATTGACACAGGTTGGGGGGGGGCGTTCAATATCGCTAAGACAATTCGTGATATGGAAAAAGCCGGTGCTGCCGCGGTTCATATTGAAGATCAGGTTGCACAAAAACGTTGTGGTCATCGTCCAAATAAAGAAATAGTGTCTACTGAGGAAATGGTTGATCGGATCAAAGCTGCGGTTGATGCACGTACAGATAAAGACTTTTTTATTATGGCGCGAACTGATGCTTTTACTCAAGAAGGCTTAGAAGCCGCCTTGGAACGTGCTAAAGCGTATGCTGCTGCGGGTGCCGATGGCATTTTTGCTGAAGCGGTGAAAACACAAGCACATTATCGTGCATTCACAGAAGCACTTGATGTACCTGTGTTAGCTAATATCACTGAATTTGGTCAAACAGAACTGTGGAATAAAGCACAGCTAGGTGAGTGGGGATGCGCGATGGTGCTTTATCCTTTATCAGCGTTTCGAGCTATGAATAAAGCAGCAGAGTCAGTGTACAAAACGTTGTTAGAAGACGGCGATCAGAAGGCTGAAATAGATAACATGCAAACTCGCATGGACTTGTATGATTACTTAGGCTATCACGATTATGAACAAAAGCTTGATGCTTTATTTTCTGAAGGTAAAAACAAGTAATTAATCGCTAAAATAAATTCAAAAATAATAAATGTTAAGCACTCATAATGTAATCAATACATATCGTGTGCTTAAACCGTAAGAGGAAAGAATGATGACAGATAAAAAATTATCAGGCGCAGGTTTACGTGGTCAAAGTGCCGGCGAAACAGCACTATGTACAGTAGGTAAATCAGGCTCAGGCTTAACTTATTGTGGTTATGATGTTGCTGACTTAGCTGACAATGCGACCTTTGAAGAAGTAGCCTACTTACTTTTCAATGGTGAATTACCTAATGAAACAGAGCTAGCGGCATATAAAGCAGAATTACTTGCTTTACGCGATTTACCACCAGCATTAAAAGCTGTGCTCAAACTTATTCCAAAAGAAACTCACCCGATGGATGTTATGCGTACCGGTTGTTCATTTCTAGGAAACTTAGAGCCTGAACAAGATTTCTCTCAACAGCAACAGGCCGCAAACCGTTTATTGGCAGCGTTTCCTGCCATCATGTGTTACTGGTATAAATTTTCACACGAAGGTATAGAAATTGATTGCACCTCAGATGAGTCATCATTAGGTGGACACTTTTTGCGTTTGTTAAATGGTAAAAGCCCATCAGCTCAACACCAAAAAGTAATGGATGTGTCATTAATTTTATATGCAGAGCATGAATTTAACGCTTCAACATTTACTGCTCGTGTTTGTGCATCGACATTATCTGATATGTTTTCTTGTATTACCGGGGCTATTGGTACTTTACGTGGTCCACTTCATGGCGGCGCGAATGAAGCTGCGATGGATATGATTGAAAAGTTCAAATCACCTGCAGATGCGAAAGAGCAAATGGCTGGCATGCTTGAACGTAAAGAAAAGATCATGGGCTTTGGACACGCAATTTATCGCACTTCTGATCCACGTAATGTCATCATCAAAGCTTGGTCTGAAAAGTTAGCTGCCGAAAATGGTGATACATCTCTATACGATATTTCTGTCGCTTGTGAAGAATTTATGTGGGATACGAAAAAACTGTTTTGTAATGCTGATTTTTTCCATGCTTCAACCTACAACTACATGGGTATTCCAACCAAGTTGTTTACGCCTATTTTTGTTTGTTCACGTTTAACAGGTTGGGCAGCACATGTGATGGAACAACGACAAAATAATCGTATTATCCGTCCTTCAGCTGACTATACAGGTGCTGAGCCGCGTAAGGTTGTTGCTATCTCAGAAAGATAAAAAGACGATCTGTTACCGCTATTTTCATACTTGTAAATAACGGTAAATATTGTCGTCTAGAATCAATGATGTTTATAAAGGCGAATTTAATTATTGAAATTCGCCTTTATCGTATAACAGAGAAAGTGGAATAAATTATGAATTATGATTACCGCAAACCTTTACCAGGTTATAAAATAAATGGTGTAGGAATTGACTTTTTTGATACTCGCGAAGCGGTAGAGGCGATTAAGCCCGGCGCTTATAAAACCTTACCTTATACGTCTCGTGTACTTGCTGAACAATTAGTTCGTCGTTGTGAGCCAGCTACATTGACAGACTCTCTCAAACAAATCATTGAAGCAAAGCAAGACCTAGATTTTCCTTGGTATCCTGCACGTGTGGTTTGTCATGACATTCTTGGCCAAACAGCTTTGGTAGATTTAGCGGGTCTTCGTGATGCGATTGCCGAGCAAGGTGGTGATCCGGCTAAGGTGAATCCAGTTGTACCGACTCAACTAATTGTTGACCATTCATTAGCGGTTGAAGCGCCTGGTTTTGATCCAGAAGCATTCGATAAAAACCGTTCGATTGAAGATCGTCGTAATGAACAGCGTTTTCATTTTATCGAATGGACTAAGACCGCTTTTCAAAATGTTGATGTTATTCCTGCTGGTAACGGCATTATGCATCAAATTAACCTTGAGAAAATGTCGCCGGTTATACAAGCACGTGATGGTGTAGCATTTCCTGATACTTGTGTTGGTACAGATAGCCATACTCCGCATATTGATGCCTTAGGCGTTATTGCGATTGGTGTGGGTGGTTTAGAAGCTGAAACCGTTATGCTGGGCCGTCCATCAATGATGCGTTTGCCTAACATTATTGGCGTTAAGTTAACGGGTAAACGTAAACCAGGTATCACAGCCACTGATATGGTTTTAGCGATCACTGAATTTTTGCGTAATGAAAAGGTTGTTTCAAGTTATTTGGAGTTCTTTGGCGAAGGCACTGAGAGTTTAACTATTGGTGACCGCGCAACTATTTCAAATATGACACCAGAATATGGTGCTTCGGCAGGCATGTTTTATATCGACCAACAAACTATCGACTACTTGAAAATCACCGGACGTGAACCCGAACAGGTCGCTTTGGTTGAAGCCTATGCTAAGCATACTGGTTTATGGGCGGATGATTTAGTTGATGCACAGTATCAGCGTGTACTTGAGTTTGATTTATCAACTGTTGAGCGCAACTTAGCCGGTCCATCTAATCCCCATCGTCGTTTAGCGACAGCTGATCTGGCATCAAAAGATATTGCGAAAAATCTAACGGCCTGTAAGACACAAGAAGCGAATGGTGAAATGCCTGATGGTGCTGTTATTATTGCGGCTATTACTTCATGTACCAACACCTCTAATCCACGTAATGTTGTTGCGGCAGGACTCATTGCCAAACGTGCAAATGAGTTAGGTTTAGTACGCAAACCTTGGGTTAAATCATCATTCGCACCAGGCTCAAAAGTCGCCAAGCTTTATTTAGAAGAAGCAGGGCTGTTATCTGAAATGGAAAAATTAGGTTTTGGTATCGTCGGTTACGCCTGTACAACGTGTAATGGTATGTCTGGTGCCTTGGATCCTAAAATCCAGCAAGAAATAATTGACCGTGATTTATACTCAACAGCAGTGTTATCAGGTAACCGAAATTTTGATGGGCGTATTCATCCGCACGCTAAACAGGCATTTTTAGCTTCACCACCACTCGTGGTCGCTTATGCTATTGCCGGTACAATACGTTTTGATATTGAAAAAGACATTTTAGGGCAAGATCAAAATGGTAATGACATTACTTTAAAAGATATTTGGCCAAGTGATGAAGAAATTGATCGTATTGTTGACACTTGCGTTAAGCCTGAGCAATTCAAAAAAATCTATACGCCAATGTTTGATTTAGGTGCTTTTGAGCCAGCTGAAAGTCCGTTATATGCTTGGGATGAAACCAGCACTTATATCCGTCGCCCACCTTATTGGGAAGGCGCATTAGCCGGTGTTCGAACCATGAAAGGCATGCGTCCTCTAGCGGTATTAGGTGATAACATCACAACCGATCATTTATCGCCTTCTAATGCGATTCAACTTAATAGTGCTGCCGGTGCATACTTGCATAAAATGGGCTTACCTGAAGCTGATTTTAACTCTTATGCAACGCATCGAGGTGATCACTTAACCGCGCAACGCGCAACCTTTGCTAACCCGAAATTGTTCAATGAAATGTGTCGCGACGAAAACGGTGAAGTTAAACAAGGTTCGCTTGCACGTATAGAGCCAGAAGGCACTGAATCACGCATGTGGGAAGCCATAGAAACCTATATGGAACGTAAGCAACCCCTTATTATTATTGCGGGTGCTGATTATGGACAGGGATCTTCACGTGACTGGGCTGCTAAAGGTGTTCGTTTAGCGGGTGTTGAAGTGATTGTTTCTGAAGGGTTTGAACGTATCCATCGTACAAATTTAGTGGGCATGGGCGTTTTACCGCTAGAGTTTATTAAAGGTGAAACTCGTCATACTTACGCAATTGACGGTACTGAAACTTTTGATGTTGAAGGTATAACATCACCAGGGGCAGCAATGTCTGTCGTCATGACGCGTAAGTCTGGTGAAGTTGTTACTATTCCAGTTAAGTGTCGTTTAGATACCGCCGAAGAGGTATCTGTTTACAGCGCCGGTGGGGTATTACAGAAGTTTGCCAATGATTTCTTGGAGTCGAATTTATAATTGCTACTTAGCGTTTTATCGACGTTGGAAGTGTTTACCTAGATGCTAATATCAGTAACTAGATTTGTGCTTTCGCCTTGAAGAAACGCTAACGATCTACTTATGAAAAACACTCAGATTTTATGTCTATAAAGTAACGGCAGCAGAGAGCTATATTTTGCTGCCTTTTAAATCAAGGATGATTTACTCCAAACTGGCCATGGCAGGCTTTATTGCTGTTTGTTCAGCTAACTAATTTAAGGAGTGAATGATGTCTATTGTTCCTCAAGCACACTTACCTCAAGTAAAAATTCCTGCAACCTATATGCGCGGTGGTACATCTAAAGGCGTTTTTTTTAATTTAACTGAATTGCCAGCACAATGTCAGATTGCTGGTGATGCTCGTGACAATATGCTACTGCGGGTTATTGGTAGCCCAGATCCCTACGGTAAACAAACCGATGGAATGGGAGGAGCAACCTCAAGCACAAGCAAAACGGTTATTCTTGCTAAATCAACACAAGTAGATCACGACGTTGATTATTTATTTGGCCAAGTTGCAATTGATAAAGCTTTTGTCGATTGGAGTGGCAATTGCGGTAACCTGACCGCTGCAGTTGGCTCTTTTGCTATTAGCTCTGGATTGGTGAGTGCAGACAGAATTCCGGAAAATGGTATTTGCGAAGTGCGTATTTGGCAAAAAAATATTAGTAAAACTATTATTGCTCATGTGCCTATTAGCCAAGGGCAAGTTAAAGAAACCGGTGACTTTGAGCTTGATGGTGTCACTTTTCCCGCCGCTGAGGTGCAAGTCGACTTTATTGCGCCAGTTGACCCAAGTGAAGCGATGTTTCCGACGGGAAACTTGATTGATGAGCTGATTGTGCCAGAAGTGGGCACTTTTAACGTTACAATGATCAGCGCAGGTATTCCTACAATCTTCTTAAATGCCGATGACATTGGCTACAAGGGCACAGAGCTACAAGAAGCGATTAATGGTGATGAACAAGCCTTGGCGAGGTTTGAAAAAATACGCGCCTATGGTGCTGTCAAAATGGGCTTAATTAATGATATCTCAGAAGCGGTATCACGTCAGCATACACCTAAAGTCGCATTTGTTGCACCAGCACAGGCATATACAACTTCTAGCGGAAAAGATATTGCTGAAAGTGATATTGATTTACACGTTCGTGCGCTTTCTATGGGCAAGTTACACCACGCAATGATGGGAACTGCTGCTGTTGCGATAGGTACAGCAGCGGCAATACCCGGTACTTTGGTCAATATAGCCGCGGGCTCGGGTGAAAGCAGTACAGTAACTTTTGGTCACCCTTCTGGTACATTAAAGGTTGGCGCAGAGGCTGAGTGCATTGATGGTAACTGGACGGTAAGAAAGGTTAGCATGAGTCGCAGCGCACGTGTTTTAATGGAAGGCTGGGTTAGGATACCTGAGAATTCATTTTAACAAGTTATAAAATGCTAGGAAAATATCAGCCCAAACTATAATACTCTGTAAAAACGCGGTTGGAGATCTCTATCTCCAACCGCGTTTTAATCAGTGTAATAACTACTGTTTATCGTTATTTATAAAGACCAAAAGATCCCGCAGGCCCTGGGAAAACTACTGGGCTTTCAAAGCCATCTTTAGCAACACTGCTAACGCCGAAGAAATAGTTGTCGATGACAATGTTTTTTAGTTTAAACTCAGTAACGTCACCGACATATTGACTATGTGTCCATGTTGGCTCAGTGGTTAATCGCCAATGAATACGGTAACCGGCTAAGTTCTCGGCCATTTTACCTTCTGGGCGTTGCCATTTTAAGGTGGTTGATGCTTTTACTGCGCCAGAAATTTCTGTCTTTGCTGGTGGTGGTGGCGCCCATGCCATAGCTGCCATGGTGACAGCATTTAATGAAGTTAATTTCGCGGTAAAGTCAAAGTCGACCCCAGACAGTACATCACCAAATATTCGGCCATTCTCGATGCGTAAGTCTTGATGCTGACGATCGTAATGCTCGTTAGTTTCCATAATACGTACAGCAGGATAACCAACAGCATTAAAGGGACGATGATGTCCGCCTCTGCCAAACCTATCTAATCTATAAACCATCATTACGTCGAGATTAGGAATATATTGATCAGCAATTTTATCGATATATCGAGCAACGTTACGTGAAGCAGAATCGACTTCACCGCCGGTAAAACGACGCTTTTGTGCCTCTTGTGCTGTTTCAACGAATCTTATACCTTCAGAAAATACCCTTGCAGTCGTATTATTGATCACGCCATTAATCCCAGAAATGTTGCCGATCATGTCATTATTAATCACAGCCTCAACGCGCCATCCTTCTTCTTTAGCAATACCGGCCATGATTTTTCCACCAAATAAACCTTGCTCTTCTCCTGATAATGCTGCATAAACAATCGTGCCAGCAAACTGGTGCTGTGACAGTACTCTAGCAGTCTCAATAACGCCTGCAACACCCGATGCATTATCATTTGCCCCCGGAGATGTGCTGGTATAATCAAGTGGGTCCGAAACGCGTGAGTCTATATCACCCGACATAACAATATAGCGATTTGGGTCGAGTTGACCACGTTGTATCGCAATAACATTAACGACTTCTGTTGGCTCAGGAATGCGCTTTTGTCCGGAAAATGTTTGTTGTTGATAGATAACTTCTAAACAGCCACCGCATTGTGCAGAAATTTTATCAAATTCTGCTTTGATCCAGCGTCGAGCCGCGCCTATTCCTTGAGTATCAGATTTAGTATCTGACAGGGTGTGTCGTGTGCCGAATCCAACTAAGGTTGTAATATCTTTTTCGAGTCTTGTCGCGCTAACTTGCTGTTGAACCTCTCGTAATACTAATTGTTCATTAGGGGGCACAATAACGTTAGCAGCGTATGCTGGTATCAATGTACTTAATGCCCATAGCAAGGTGAGACTCTTACCAGTGGTAGGGTTAAATGACGGAGTAAGCGAAAGTCGCTTTAAGGGAGCAAATGGAATAAACATGAACATAGGCCTGCTGTCAGTTGTTCTTATAATAGTTTAAAAGATTATCACAATTGTTAAGATTAACGAGTACATCCATCTTATTAATGTTTCAGTTCAACTCACTTTGGGATGTTTAAGGCAGCAAAGGTGAGTTGCACTGAAAGGTTAGCTTAATTGCAAATTTAAGGGAAAATAAAAGTGTTAAAGGTTAATATTTACCATTAAAGCGCAATAAATTTGCAGATAATTGCCAATTGCGACTGATAGCGCTTTAATTTAATCTGCTATCAGGGTATGTTATGCGTTTTATTGTAGGCACGTGTATTAATGACTAAAAATACCTTTTATCGAGACTTATATATTCAAGTTGAAGCATTGATTAATGAGGAAGCTGATGTTATTGCTAATATGGCAAACGTTAGTGCTTTATTGTTTGAGCAATTAACTGAGGTTAATTGGGTTGGATTTTACCGTAGGGTGAACGACGAACTTGTACTGGGTCCATTTCAAGGTAAAGTTGCTTGTATTCGCATTCCTTTAGGTCGTGGTGTTTGTGGTACTGCTGCTATTGAGAATAGCGTGCAACGTGTTGCAGATGTACATGAGTTTGACGGTCATATTGCCTGCGATGCTAGTACTAATTCTGAAATAGTACTACCGTTAACATTAAACGGTAAGGTTATTGCAGTACTTGATATTGATAGTATGGCCTTTAACCGCTTTGATAGTGATGATCAAACAGGATTAGAAAAAATAATTAGTTTATTTGAAAATGTCATGATCAAGCATGGCGTGGTAAACTAATGAAAGAATTTATTGTTATTCATGATTATTTAGTCTCAGAGGCCGTAGTAGGTGACTGGGATGGTCAGGAAGAGATAATTGCTGAGCGTATTAATGAGATTTATCATACCGTTTATGACTTAGCAGAAGAAGATATTGCACCAGAGGTATTAGAGCACTTGCTCTCTTTGGTGTGGGATACGTGGATAGGGCAAGAAGCCTTAGCTGAAATTGAAAGTGAAGATATTTACGATTGGTGCCGACACCTGTTGGAAAATCGTGAACAATATCTTGCAGAGCAAAATTAGAATTTTTAAAAGTTGTATTTATGGAAAATAAAACAGAAAGTGAAGTAAAAGTGGTAGCAGAGACTGCAGTAGAAACAACATCGAATGTTGAAGCTGAAGTTAAGCGTGTCAGCACCAAAGAAATTATTGCCTATTTGGCCGAAAAATTTCCTGCATGCTTTTCTATTGAAGGCCATGCTAAGCCACTAAAGATTGGTATTTTCCAAGATTTAGCTGAAAAATTAGCTGGTGATGAAACGGTAAGCAAAACACGTTTACGTCAAGCGCTTAGACACTACACGAGTAGTTGGCGCTATTTGAAAGCGATAAAAGTGGGTAGCTTTCGTATAGACATTGACGGTAATGACTCTGCAGAAATTGATCAAGAGCAAGCTGATTATGCCAGTAAAACGTTAAAAGAAAGCCAAGAAAAATTTGGTAACAAAAACATTAAAGACAAAGCTGCAAAAAAACCTTATAAAGGTAATGCTAACAAATCAGCTAAGCCAGCTAACAAAGATGCTGTCGATACTAGCCGAAAAGAAAAATTCAATTCGGTTAAATCAAGTAAGCGTGCACCAGCTAAAGTTGCCGTAAAACTTAAACCAGTTGAAACAAGTAATGTTGTTGTTGGCAAAAATATCAAGGTACAGTTAGGGCAATCGTCTATGGACGCTGTTATCACTGAAGTTTCTGGTAAAGATGTTAGTGTTCAGTTGAATTCAGGTATGGTTGTTAAAACACAAGTTAAAAATATTTTTACAGAATAAATTTGGAGTATGTGCATGCATAAATTTTGTCGTATAGCTGTTGCAGTAGCATTATCAATTGCCAGTATTTCGGTATTAGCTCAAGAGAAAGAGGTTGATAAAGATTTACCGGTATTAGCTCCTGAAAGCCAACATGCTACTTCAACGAAGCGAATTACGGCGCAGTTTACACGTGCACATTACAAAAAAATAAAAATTGACGACTCGCTTTCAGAACAAATTTTTGATCGTTATATTAAGCAATTAGATTATGCTCGAAATATTTTTCTTGCCTCTGATGTTGAAAGTTTTGCCCAGTATCGTGATGATTTCGATACAGTTATAGCTCGTGGTAAACTTGATATTGCCTATCAGATTTATAACTTAAATTTGCAACGTCGATTAGAGCGCTACGAATATGCTATTAGCTTGTTAGAAAATGAGCAGCCGTTTAATTTCGAAATTGATGAATCCTATGATTTTGATCGTGAAGACGCTCAAAGGCCAACTTCTGTTGCTGAGCTAAATGAATTATGGCGCAAAAAAGTTAAATACGATGCGCTTAATTTAACACTGGCGGGTAAAGAGTGGGAAAAAATTCAAGAAGTTTTAGGTAAACGGTATCGCTATGCAATTAAACGCTTAAAGCAGAGCGAAAGTGAAGATGTTTTTCAAATTGTAATGAACAGCTTTGCCCGTGTTGTAGAACCACATACGTCTTACTTATCACCACGTAACGCCGAACGTTTTCAAATGGAGATGAATTTATCACTTGAAGGTATTGGGGCGGTTCTGCGTGCGGAAGAAGATTACACCGTTATTCAAAGTGTGGTTTCTGGTGGTCCAGCAGATAAATCGAAAGAATTAAAACCTAAAGACCGAATTGTTGGTGTCTCACAAGATGACAAAGACTTTGTCGATGTTATTGGTTGGCGCTTAGATGATGTAGTCGAATTAATCAAAGGCCCGAAGGGCAGCAAAGTAAGACTACAAATTTTAGGTGCAGAATCAGAAGATGATAGTAGCATTAAAGTTGTTTCAATTGTGCGAGATACCATCAAACTTGAAGACCGTGCAGCAAAGTCAGAAGTTTATTATGAAAAAGAAGGTGATGAAAATACCACTAAGCTTGGTGTTATCACTATTCCAAGCTTTTATAACCACCTTTCTCGAGATGTTAAGCTTGAAATTGCAAAATTAAAAGAACAAAACGTTGCGGGTATTATTGTTGATTTACGTGGTAATGGTGGTGGTTCATTAACTGAAGCAACGTTGTTGACCGGCTTATTTATTGACAAAGGTCCGGTAGTACAAGTTCGTGACGGCGCTAATCGCGTTAATGTGAACAGCGATAAAGATGGCATTAGTTTTTATGATGGACCATTAACGGTTATGGTTGATCGTTATAGTGCTTCAGCGTCAGAAATATTCTCGGCGGCAATTCAAGATTATGGTCGTGGTGTTATTGTTGGTGAACATACCTTTGGTAAAGGCACTGTTCAACAGCACAGGGGTTTAGGGCGAGTATATGACCTGTATGAAAAACCGTTTGGTAGCATTCAATTTACCATCGCTAAATTTTACCGCATCAATGGCGGGAGTACTCAACATCGTGGTGTGTTGCCTGATATCGAGTTTCCTTCAGCGATAGACCCTGCAGATTGGGGTGAAAGTAAAGAAGAGAATGCACTACCTTGGGACCAAATTCCTAAAGCTCGTTACAATAAACTTAATGACATTAGCCAAGACGTTGCTTATTTAAGTTCACTGCATAACTCTCGTATTTTGGAAAACAAAGAGTTTAATTACTTGTTATCAGATATTGAAGAGTACAAAGCAGAAAAAGACGATAAAACCATCTCGCTAAATTTAGCTAAACGTAAAGCAAAAAGAGAGACTCGAAAAGCTAAACAGTTAGAACGTGCTAATGAACGCCTTGCTCTTATGGGTAAAGCGAAAGTAACAAGTTTAGATGACTTGCCAGAAGATTTAGAAGCACTTGACCCGTTTTTAGATGAAACTGCGAAAATCACCTTTGATTTAGTTTCGTTGGGAAAAATCGCGAAAAAGTAAATATTTCTATGGTCGCATAATAACAGCCACCTTAGGGTGGCTTTTTAATGCCTAATTACCCTGTTAATGTCACCGGGAACAATACCGCCCCATTAAATAGTGACGAGCAGAGCACAGTTTATCTGAATTGCTATAACTGCATGGTTATTCTGCAAAACCGTATAAACAAAGGGCTTGTTAGTTGAGATTTGTCAAAAAAAACTTGCACAATCTGTTAACAGTCGGCATGTTAGCTATCACAAATAATTAATCACTATAATAACTAAGATAATAAGGTGTAAATTTATCTATGTCTGATCCTCAATCTCTACGACAACCTTCAATGTTGGACGCTATAATCCCAATTATTGTCCTGATTTGTTTATTAATTGCTGCCGTTACTTTTTTTGGCGATGGCTCGTCATCAGGACCTAATCAAATAGCATTGCTTTTGGCTACCGGGGTTGCAGCCGTTATAGGGCTTAAAAATGGCCACACTTGGCACGCGATGGAAAAAGCAATTATTCATGGTATATCTATCTCGCTAGGTGCGGTTCTAATCCTGTTAGCAGTAGGATCTCTGATTGGTACTTGGTTGTTATCAGGTACCGTACCCACGATGGTTTATTATGGTCTTAAAATTATTGATCCTAGTTGGTTTTATGCCGCAACTTGTTTAGTTTGTGGTGTGGTTGCCATGAGTATTGGCAGTTCATGGACAACAGCAGCAACAGTGGGGGTAGCATTTATCGGTATTGCCGGAGGTTTTGAATTATCAACTTCCGTTACCGCCGGTGCGGTAATATCAGGGGCTTATTTTGGTGATAAACTATCACCGCTTTCAGAAACAACTAATTTGGCCCCAGCCGTAGCAGGCAGTGAGCTATTTGAACATATTCGCTATATGTTATGGACAACAATCCCTTCAATCACTATTGCGCTGATTCTATTCCTTATTATTGGCTTTAATCATTCTTCATCTGAGATAGGTAATACAGACAGTATTGTGTCATTGACCAATACCTTAGAAAACACTTACAACATCTCAGCATTGAATTTAATACCATTATTTATTTTATTAGCTTTAGCTTATAAAAAAATGCCAGCATTTCCAGCTGTTGCTATTGGCGCGATTATCGGTGCTATTTGGGCGTTAATTTTTCAACAAGAATTAATTTTAGCAATGGCAGAGGAAGGAGTGGAATCAACAAGAGCCATTATCATGGTGGTATGGACTGCTTTCTTTGATGGTGTGGTGGTGGAAACTGGCAATATCGAGATTGACGAACTGTTGAGCCGTGGTGGTATGGCGGGGATGTTAAACACAATTTGGTTAGTAGTTACAGCCTTGAGCTTTGGTGCTATTCTCGAGCATTTAGGTATGCTGAAAAAGTTTGTTGAATCAATTTTAGCAACGGCAAAATCAACCGGTAGTTTAATTGCGAGTACTGTTGCTACCTGTATAGGTACTAATTTGATCACTGCTGATCAATATATGGCAATTGTGATGCCAGGTAGAATGTATAAAGAAGAGTACGAAAAAAGAGGTTTACATCCGGTGTTATTGAGTCGAACTTTGGAAGATTCAGGTACCATAACTTCGCCATTAATACCATGGAATACATGTGGTGCCTTTATGTTTGGTGCATTAGCTCTGACATCTTACGATTATATATTCTATTGTTTTTTCAATTTGATTAATCCTATTTTAGCGATTGCCTACGGTTACTTAGGTTTTAAAATAAAAAAAATAGTGACAAATCCCTAAATTATTTTAACAATTAATAAATATGCATAAAGCCTGTCTCGTACAGGCTTTTTTTATTTCACAGACAAACGTTATAATGGGCACATAAGTGCCAACCAAATAAAGTTTTTTTATTAAGGATTTACATGAGTGATTTTACCCCACGTTATTTAGCTGATTATTGCGCAGCAAATTTTTCTATTGCGACTGTCGAGCTAACTTTTGCACTCGATGAATATAAAACTCGGGTAACTAACCGAATGAAATTAACTCGAGTCAAAGACGACAATCAACCCTTAGTGTTAGATGGTGAGCACTTAACTTTAGTTGCTGTTTTAATTGATGACCAAGCGCTTAATGTTGATGATTATCAAGTCAGTGATAGCTGTTTAACTATTTCTACCGATCGCAAAGAATTCACGCTAGAAATTATTACTGAAATCAACCCAGTTGAAAATACAGCACTTGAAGGTTTATTTAAGTCAGGTGATGCTTATTGTACTCAGTGTGAGGCTGAAGGCTTTAGACGCATTAGTTATTATCTTGACCGCCCAGATGTAATGGCAACTTTTACCACTAAAGTTATAGCTGATAAAGTAAAGTTTCCTTACTTGTTATCTAATGGTAATAAGGTTGCTGAAGGTGATTTAGCTGATGGTCAACATTTTGTGCAATGGCATGACCCTTTTCCGAAACCTTGTTATTTATTTGCTTTGGTCGCTGGAGATTTTGATGTTTTATCAGATAATTATCGTACGGGATCTGGCCGTGATGTTGCATTAGAAATATTTGTAGATAAAGGTAACCTTCATAAGGCTGATCATGCGATGGCATCGTTAAAACACTCAATGAAGTGGGATGAAGAAACCTTTGGACTTGAATATGATCTCGATATTTATATGATAGTGGCGGTCGATTTTTTCAATATGGGGGCGATGGAAAATAAAGGCCTAAATGTTTTTAACAGTAAATTTGTTTTAGCGGACGAAACAAGCGCCACTGATGTTGATTACTTTAACGTTGAAGCTGTTATTGCACATGAATATTTTCATAACTGGACCGGTAATCGCGTGACTTGTCGCGATTGGTTTCAATTAAGTTTAAAAGAAGGCTTAACGGTCTTTCGTGATCAACAATTTAGTGCTGATATGCACTCAGCAGCAGTAACCCGTATTCAAAACGTGAGAGTGTTACGCTCAATGCAGTTTGCTGAAGACGCTGGTCCAATGGCTCACCCAATTCGCCCAGAAAAAGTTATTGAAATGAATAACTTCTATACTCTAACGGTTTATGAGAAGGGCGCTGAAGTTATTCGAATGATCCATACGCTGTTGGGGGCAGAAAAATTTAGGCAAGGTATCGATTTATATTTTGCACGATTCGATGGTATGGCAGTGACTTGTGATGACTTTATTGATGCGATGGCGGATGCTTCAGGTGTTGACTTAAGCCAGTTTAAGCGCTGGTATCAGCAAGCGGGTACTCCACAATTACAGGTGAGTGAACATTATGATGCTGCCAATAGTCAATATCAATTAACACTTGAGCAAAGTAATGGTAAAAATCTATCTTTACATATTCCAGTTGGTATAGAGTTAATATCAGGTGCTGAGCAGGCTAATCATTCTCAATTATTACAACTTACAAAGCAAAAGCAAACCTGGACTTTTAGTGATTACCAACAAAAACCGGTATTAGCATTATTAACAGGTTTTTCTGCGCCAGTGAGAGCACAGTTCTCACAACCTGATCAGGATTTACAATTAATCATGACCCGTGCTGCAGATGCATTCTGTCGTTGGGATGCAGGGCAAAAACTGCTAACCACTTATATAGTGCAAGCGATGGAACAACCTGCATTAAATTTACCTGATAACCTATTTCAAGTATTTGAAGAAATATTAACGTCAGATATGTCAGCTGCTTTTAAAGCTGAACAATTAACATTACCGAATTTCAGTGAATTAGCCGACACTATTGAAGAAGTTGATCCGATTGCCCTGCTTAATGCTATTGATAGTGTGAAACAGCGTATAGCAAAAGTGCTAGCACCATTATTTTTGGAGCAATATCAAAAAAATAGAGCAACTGCGTATGCTAATGATGGTAAGGCAATCGGTAAACGTGCATTGAAAAATATTTGTTTGTCTTATTTAGCAACGTTAAGCGCACATCAACATCTGTTGGCTGAACAATATCAACATGCAAATAATATGACTGATACTTTAGCTACATTGAACTTGGCCGCTAGTCAGTATGATCACGGCTTTGCCGACATGATCAATGATTTTGAGCATAAGTGGACTGATACACCACTAGTAATGGATAAATGGTTTGCAATACAGGCGAGCATAACTAGTGATTCCATTTACGATAGGTTGTCAGCCTTAACTTCTCACCCGCTATTTAGTTTAAAAAATCCTAACCGTGCGCGTGCGCTGATTGGCGCCTTTAGCCAAAATAATCCTCGTTACTTCCATTGTGCTAGCGGTCGTGGTTATCAGTTTCTTATTGAGCAATTACGTTTACTCAATGATATTAACCCACAAGTTGCTTCTCGATTAATTACCCCGCTTATTCAATTTAAATCGCTTGATAAGGGAAGACAAACATTGATCAAAACTAAACTTGAACAGTTCATGCAGCAAGTAGATTTGTCGAAAGACTTGCAAGAAAAGCTTGATGCCGCGTTAGCATCCTAAGATAAAGTTTATGACTTATTATTTTAGTTTAAACTTAAGTAGCCAAGACTACTTACTCTATTATCAAGGAGTAATTCATACGATTGTGGTGACAACAGATGAAGGTCTTCGGCTTGAATTTCCAGCCATGCATTTGCGAAAATTTACAACAGCAACGGGTATAAAAGGGCGATTTTGTCTACAAACACAGGACAATAAATTTTTGTCTTTGGATAAAATATCTTAATTAGAGCCTTTGCTTTAAACAGTGGTCAGACCATCAAAAGCAAAATGTTACTAAATGTTGACAGGATTAAGGAGGCTATTACTGTTCACTCTTTGCAGATAAATGCCTGTGAAAAACACAAGTTTAAAACAGGTGTTTAAAACGGGGTTTTGTTCTTGATATGCAACTTGTTTTAAGTCTTTAATATAAAGGGCTTTAACTAAAGTTTTAGCGCTTGCCACTTGGTCAAAATGATGTAATTATTGATTCATACCATGTAAGTGGACTTATAAAAATAAAATGCAAAATCGCATCTGGGGAGAGAAGAAATGAAACAAAACCTTCGCAACGGTTTTTACAAGAAGCCACTGGCTCTGAGTATTGCCGCCGCTATGATGACATTAGCTACTGCTAATGTGCAGGCAAAAAACTTTGAGTTAGGCAATTTCGAGATCAGTTTTGATTCTACTTTTTCGGCAGGTACAAGCTGGCGAGTAGAAGATCGTAATTGGAATGATAATGTTGGTAAATCCAATAATATCAATAATGGCTTTGATTTTAGTCAATACCATCCGATATTAAATGTTAATCCAGATGCTGGCACAGTATGGAATGGTGCGGGTAGTTATTCTACTAATGGTGACAACGCTAACTTAAACTATGATGCAGGCGAAAGTTTCTCAAAGTTAATTAAAGGCTCTCACGAGCTTGATATACGTTATGACAACATCGGCTATTTTGGCCGCGCTATGTATTTTTATGATTTTGAAATGGTCGACGGTGATCGAGCTTGGACAAACCCAAGTTCAGGCAGGGTTAATGATCCATGTCGAGATGATGAAGCCAAAGATCAAGTGTGTCGTGATGTTCGTATGCTAGATTCTTTTGTTTACGGTGACTTTGATTTTGGTGACATGCCATTCTCGGTACGTGTCGGTCAGCAAGTGATTGGTTGGGGTGAAAGTACGTTAATATCTCATGGTATTAGTGAGATTAACCCAGTAGATATCGCACGATTAAGAGCACCAGGTGCTGAACTAAAAGAAGCCTTCATTCCCTTTGGCGCAGTATGGGCATCATTGGGCGTAACAGAAAATTTTAACATTGAAATGTTTTATCAATACAGTTGGGAAGAAACAGTATTACCTGCACCCGGTAGTTATTTCTCGACCAATGATTTTGCTGGTGATGGCGGTCAGTTTAACAATGTACAGTTAAACTTTGCCAGTAATCCTGATATGGACTTAGATTCGTTAATCACTAATTTGAACGTCTTAAGAGCTAAAATATTAGATGGTACTGTCGCAATGGCTGATGCCGGTGGTGCTTATGTTGGTGGTTTTCCAACCAAGGTAACACTACGTCAAGCCGATGCTAATAATGATCCTGAAGATGGCGGTCAGTACGGTTTAAAACTATCGTGGTTTTTACCTGAGCTCAATGATACTGAAATTAGCTTGTACCATATGAATTACCATAGCCGTCGCCCGGTTTTTTCAGGAATAACGGCTGATTTTACTCAAGCTGCTTTAGCTCACGATGTTGGGATGTTAGCTTCTACTGAAATTACTTATGACAACTACACAGATTTAAAAGCTTTTTCACGAGTAGAACTCGATTACATTGAAGATATTAAGCTGTATGCCTTAAGCTTTAACACTGCGATTGGCACCACATCCGTTGCTGGTGAAGTGACTTATCGTCAAGATGAGCCATTGCAAATAGATGATGTAGAGCTTCTATTTGCGGCGATGCCACAACAATTAGCTAATGACTTAAATCGACCTGAGTTAGATGGTATTTCTCAAATGCCTGTTTTTGCTGGTGGTTCACGTGCTAATGGTTACATCCTCTCTGATACCTTACAAGCACAAGTCACGCTAACAAATTTATGGGGGCCGTCATTTGGTGCCAGCCAAATGACAACTTTATTTGAAATCGGCGGTATTGATATTCGTGATATGCCTGATCAAGACGTATTACGTCTCAATGGTCCAGGTACTAGCAGAAATGGTGGTGTTGCAGGCAAAGAAGGCTTAGAACTGGCTTTACAAGATGGTGTTGAAACCAACCCATTCCCTAGTGCATTTGCATGGGGCTATCGTTTTATCGGAAAATTAGATTATAACGATGTTTTTGCCGGTATTAACATATCACCAAAAATTGTTTTTTCACATGATGTTAATGGTATTACGCCAGATCCATTATTTTTGTTTGTTGAAGACAGAAAGTCGATGTCACTAGGTTTAGGTTTCGATTACCAAAATCGTTGGTCGGCTGATTTCAGTTATAACAGCTTTTTTGGTGGCGTAGGTACGACTAATCAAATGGAAGATCGCGATTACGTGTCTTTTAACATCAAGTATTCAATTTAAGGCCGTATGAGGACTATTTTAATGAGAAATATTTTAAAAAATACATTTAAAAAATCAACGCTAGTATCAATAGCGGTGACGGTAGCGCTAGCTTCAACAACGGCAAGTGCTAAAATTAGTGAGCAAGAAGCGGCTAAATTACAAAAAGAATTAACGCCTTTGGGTGCTGTTCGTGCAGCGAATGCAGATGGTTCTATTCCAACGTGGACTGGGGGGATCACTTCAGCTCCAGCGGGTTATAAAGTCGGTGATCATCATGTTGATCCTTTTGCTGAAGATAAAGCACTCTATACCATTACTCACAAAAATCTTGGACAATACAAAGATTTACTTACACCCGGTCAGGTTAAGTTATTTGAAACTTATCCTGACACTTATAAAATGATGGTTTACCAGTCACGTCGTTCAGCCTCTTACCCTGAGCATGTTTATCAGGCAACATTTGACAATGCAACCAAAGCAGAACTTGTTGAAGGTGGTAATGGTATTGTACAAGCTGCGATTGGTATTCCATTTCCAGTACCTAAAGATGGTTTAGAAGCTATTTGGAATCATATATTACGTTATCGTGGTGAAAAAATTATTCGTGAAGGTGGCCAAGCGGCACCAACCGCATCAGGTGACTATACCTATATGGGTTTTGATGATCAGTTATTGATCCCATACGGTGTGAAAGGTGTTAAAGCAGAAGAACTTCAGCAGACCAACATTTTATTTAAATTTAAACAAAAAGTAACTGAGCCAGCTCGTTTAGCCGGTACGGCTTTATTAGTTCATGAAACTATGGACCAAATAAAAACACCTCGCCAAGCATGGACTTATAACACAGGCCAACGACGCGTTCGTCGTGCACCAAATGTTGCTTATGATGCACCAGGTACAGCGTCAGATGGTTTAAGAACTACCGATGATTTTGATATGTTTAACGGTGCACCTAATCGTTATAATTGGACGTTAAAAGGTAAACAAGAATTACTGATCCCTTATAACGATTATCGTTTACATAGTGATAATTTAAAATACGACCAAATCTTACAACCGGGTCATATTAACCCTGAACTTGTACGTTACGAAAAACATCGTGTATGGGTCGTTGAAGCTAACTTAAAGTCTGATACTCGACATACTTATAAAAAACGTGTCTTCTATATTGATGAAGATAGTTGGCAAGTAGTGGTGACTGATATATATGACAACCGTGATGAGTTGTATCGTGTTGGTGTTGCTCATGGTATTAACTATTATGAAGTACCAACACAGTGGTCAACACTTGAAGTATTTCACGATTTACAATCTCGTCGTTATATCGCTATGGGCTTAGATAACGAAGCGAGCATGTATGACTTTTCAGCCGAATTAAATGATGTTGATTTTACTTCTTCAGCATTACGTCGAGAAGGTCGAAGATAGACAGATACTTTGATAAAACGGCTGGCCGATGGCTAGCCGTTTTTATTTCAAAGCTTTAAACGGTTATTTATAACCACCTAATTAATGTTAATTCCTCTGCTTTTAGCTAAACTCAAAGTAGAGGGTTGTATGGTATCGATGTGCATTTCATGCTCACCCCTCTTTAACATCGTTATCTAATATGAGGTTTGCTACCTCTATTATTTAAATAAATGGAGCTAATATAGTAATTATGCGTCTTCTCGTTATTTTACTCAGTTTTCTTACTATCCCTATTATCAACGCGCAACCGCTAGACGCGAGACTTGCTCCACTAGCGAGTAAATCGCTGCTACTCGATATAATTGAAATTAATCAATCAAAACTCGTTGCCGTTGGCGAACGCGGTCATATTCTTCTTTCAAGTGATGGTGTCGATTGGCAACAAGCGCAAGTACCTGTACAAGTGACATTAACCGCGGTTTATTTCATTGATGAAATGCATGGTTGGGCAGTAGGTCATGATGCAACTATTTTATCATCAAGTGATGGTGGAGTGTCTTGGCAAATACAACAACACCTACCTGAAATGGAAAAACCACTGTTAGACGTACTATTTTTTGATAAAAATACCGGTGTAGCAGTTGGGGCCTACGGTTTATTTTACCGTACAAATGACGGCGGAAAACATTGGAGTATTGAATATCATAATGAGTTTCTTTATCCCGAAGACCAAGCATATTTAGCAGAGTTAAAGCGAGAAGATGAAGTCGCTTATCTGGACGAGCAAAGTAGTATTTTACCTCACTTTAACCGTGTTGTTGCTGATGGACGAACTTTATACTTGGCCGGAGAGTTAGGCTTAATTGCAAAAAGTAATGACTTGGGCGTCAGTTGGCAAAGACTAGATGAGATATATCCAGGCTCATTCTATGATATTAAGCGAACACAAGCAGGTAACTTAGTTGTTATTGGTCTACGTGGCCATGTATTTCGTAGCTTAGAGAATGGCTCACCATGGCAAGCAAGTGATAGCCATGTTACTGCTTTGCTAAGTAGTATTGTGCTAAGTGATGATCAACGTGTTTTTATCTTAGGTAATAATGGTGTGTTATTAGAAAGCCGAGATGATGGTGTAAGTTTTACTAAACATCTACAAAAGGATGGTAAAGCACTCATTGCAGGGGTCTGGTATAAAAATAAGATAATCGCTGTCTCTGATGTTGGCATCAAAACTATTAACATAACGAAGTAACTGTCATGAAATTTAATTTTATTATCAATGTTGTAGAAGCAACACTATTCCGCCGTCGCTTAGCTGTATTGGTGTTTTTCATCCTGACGAGTATTTTTTTGTTGTTTCAAGCGACACAAATTAAACTCGATGCTGCCTTTACTAAGCATATTCCGTTAAATCACAGTTACATGAAAACGTATCTTAAACATCAAGAAAACTTTGGTGGTGCCAATAATGTATTAATTTCAGTGTGTGACAGTAGTGGTGACATTTTTAACCCTGAATTTTTTACTGCGCTAAAGGGCGTACATGATAAGTTGTTTTTTATCCCTGGAGTTGATCGAATTCAAGTTAAATCACTATTTTCACCTAGCACACGCTTTGTTGAAATAGTCGAAGACGGCTTTGCCGGTGGCCCTGTTATTCCTGCAAACTTTCAACCCAATGAGGCGGGTTTAGCTATTGTTAAAGGGAATATCGAAAAAGCGGGTATTGTTGGCAGTATCGTCGCTGACGATTATAGCTGTTCAATGGTTAAAACTTCGTTGATGGAAATTGACCCAAATACCGGTGAAAAACTCGATAGTATTGTTCTTGCTGAACAATTAGAGAATGAAATTCGCGGTGAGTTTGAGCATAACAATATCTCAGTGCACATTATCGGTTTTACTAAAATGGTTGGTGATGTTGCTAAAGGGGCAAAAGGGGTTGTTACTTTCTTTGCAATCGCCATCGCTATTACAACATTGATGGTATTTTGGTTTTGCCGCTCACTTGCCTTAACAATACTTCCTATCTCTTGTTCTCTCATTGCGGTTGTTTGGCAATTAGGCATGTTATCTACGCTCGGATTTGGTTTAGATCCGATGTCAATATTGGTACCATTTTTAGTCTTCGCTATTGGTGTCAGTCATGGTGTGCAGATGATTAACTCTGTCTCTAAAATGGTCAATAACGGTAAAACAAGTAAACAAGCTGCTCAGTTAAGTTTCCGCGTGTTGTTAGTGCCAGGCGGTATAGCGCTTCTGTCAGATACCGTTGGTTTCATGACGTTGTTGTCAATAGATATTGGTATTATCCGTGAACTTGCTATTACAGCTTCATTAGGTGTTGCCATGATTATCTTAACTAACTTAGTGCTATTGCCATTGTTAGTTTCCTATATTCATGTGCCTAGAAATAAAGCTCAAAACAACGACAAAAAAACATCTTCATCAGATGGTATATGGCACTTTATGTCGGCTTTCGCGACCCGCAAAGTAGCTATTTTTATTTTGGCTATCACCGCTGTGCTTTATATTATTGGTTACCAAAATGCCCAAAATATGAAAATCGGTGAATTACATGCAGGTGCACCTTCATTACATGAAACGTCACGCTATAACCAAGATACATTTTTAATCACCGATAAATATGCTATCAGTGTTGATTATATGTCAGTAATTGTAGAAACCACTGCAGATGCTTGTACTTATTATGATCATATGGATGTTATTGATAGATTCCAATGGCGCATGGAGAATGTTGCAGGTGTGCAGTCTGCTGTTAGCTTAGCCTCTATCGCTAAAATTGTTAACTCAGGTTATAACGAAGGTAATCCTAAATGGCGTGCACTGTCACGCAATCAACAAACTCTTGTTCAGTCAATTGCCCGTGTGCCATCATCGAGTGGTTTGCTAAACAGTGATTGTAGCGTTATGCCAGTGATTTTATTTTTAGAAGATCATAAAGCTGAAACCATTAATCGCGTTGTTGATGAAGCAAAATTAGTTGCAAGTGAATTAGCTACTGACGATATAGCGTTTAAACTTGCATCCGGGCCTGTCGGTGTTATGGCTGCAACCAATGAAGCAGTAGAAGCGGCTCAAATACCTATGATGCTATACGTCTATGGCGCAGTTATCATCTTATGTTTATTAAGTTTTAGAAGCTTAAGAGCGACCATAGCTGTTGTTGTGCCACTTTATGTCGTCTCAACATTAGCGCAGTGGCTAATGACTGAACTTAACATTGGCTTAACGGTTTCTACCTTACCTGTTATTGCTTTGGGTGTTGGCATTGGTGTTGATTATGGTATTTATATTTTATCAACCATGAGTGTTAAGCTTCGAAACGGTGCGACAGTGCAAAGTGCTTATTTTGATGCCTTAAAAGAACGCGGAAGTGCAGTATTAATTACAGGTGTCACTTTAGCTATTGGTGTTTCTACTTGGTTTTTCTCTGATTTAAAATTCCAAGTCGATATGGGCATATTATTAACCTTTATGTTTTTAGTTAATATGATTGCCGCCATACTGGTACTACCAGCGATAGCTGCATTTTTATGGCCACAACGAAAATAAATGCTAATTAAATCAAAAAATAATAGTGCATAAATAAACAAGAAAATGACCGAAAGGTCATTTTCTATTTATAACTAATGAATAAATAAAAAATGTCCTCTCGTAAGTTACATAAATGCACAATTTTTAAAGTAATATATCTAAAATAGTGCTCGCAATCCCTTAAGATAGTTAATATGATCGCCCCCATAGTCTATTCTTAACAAAAAGAAGCAAAAGACTAAAAAAGATAATAATCATTTCAAGCGTTTTATCCAAAAAGGAAAAAGGCATGGCGTTAGTAGACGGTTTACCCTCTGTGATACTTTCGAACGTAGCACAGTTAATACAACAAAAAGTTCCTGCGGCAACAGCTCCTCTTGTGAAACAATTTGCTGAGCTGCTTTATAAGAATATTTCAACCTTAGATTTAGATCATAGAAATGACAGTGACATGTACGGTGCCACACTAAGTCTTTGGAACACATTAAACGATCATCAAGATGATAAACCTGTGATTAAAGTATTTAATCCACAGGTATCTAAAAATGGTTGGAAATCAAGCCATACTATTATCGAAATAATAGTAAGAGACATGCCATTTTTAGTTGATTCTGTGCGCATTGCGTTAAGTCGACTAAATCTTACGCCACACTTAATGCTCAATTCTCCAATAAAAATTATTCGTGATCGTAGTAAAAATATCAAACAGCTATCTGCTGCAGCTGATCAATCATTCAAATCAACTTCAGTTGAAACAGTTTTCTTCATTGAAATTGATCGCCAAAATGACGCGAAAGTACTCACGAATATTACCAAAGAGCTGCATTCAGTGGTAAGTGATATTGCCGTGACAGTTAATGACTGGCAACCAATGCAAGCACGCCTACGTAGTGTTATTAAAGAAGTTAAGCAAGCGAAATCGCTACCTTGTTCAAAAGAAGAACACCAAGATAGCATTAGCTTTTTGGAATGGATGCTAGCAGATAATTTTACTTTACTGGGTTATCGCTCTTATCATATTAAAACCTTGGAAGGCGATATGGCCTTGTCAACTGATGTTGAATCGAGTTTAGGTTTAATGAATCAGTATGACGGTAGCAAAGAACGTCTTATTTCTAGTTTAAGTGAATCAGCGCGAAAAATTGCGCTAGGTAGCAATTTACTTATATTGACAAAAACTAACGCTAAATCACGTGTTCATCGTCCCGCACATCTTGATTATATCGGTGTTAAGCGTTTTGATGATAAAGGTAATGTGATTGGTGAAGAACGTTTTGTTGGTTTGTTTGGTTCAGCTTATTACACCAATAGTGCGCTAGATTTACCATTAATCAAATCCAAAGTTATTGGTGTTTGTAATGACTCAGGTTTTGCGAAAGGTACGCATGCTTATAAAGCGTTAATCAATATTCTTGAAACTTACCCAAGAGATGAAATTTTACAAAGTTCACCGGCTGAACTCTTGAAAAATGTTATGGGTATTTTTCAAATGCAAGAGCGAGATTATTCTGGCTTGTTTATGCGCAGAGATGCTTTTGATCGTTTTTATTCTTGTATGGTTTATGTGCCACGTGAGCGCTACAACACAGCATTACGTATTAACACTCAAAAGTTATTACAAGAAGCGTTAGGTAGTGAAGAAGAAGTAGAGTTTACCACTTACTTTTCAGAATCGGCACAAGCACGTACACACTATATCGTTAGAGTTAACTCGACAAAAGCAGACATTAATGTGAAAGAAATAGAAAAGAACTTAAATCATGCAGCGCGCAGTTGGGATGATAATCTGGCCGACGCCTTAAATTCACATAAAGGTGAAGCGAAAGGCAAGGCATTAAGCCGTAAATACGCTAGTTTTCCGCAAGCTTACAAAGATGAAGTACTGCCAGGTACTGCCATTGTAGATATTGAAAAATTTGAAGCTTTATCTGCAGATAACCAATTAGAAATGTTGTTTTATCAGCCACAAGAAGAAGATGCTGATAGCCGCTTTGTAAAATTAAAGCTATTTCACTCAGGTGAACCGTTACATCTATCAGATGTTTTACCTATGTTGGAAAACTTTGGTTTGCGTGTTATTGGTGAAAGTCCTTATGCTGTTAAAACTGAAAACGGTGAAGTATATTGGATTTTAGACTTCTCGATGTTACTAACTGGTAAAGGTAAGTTTAACTTAGAGATTGTTCAAAGCTTATTTCAAGATGCTTTTGCAAAAGTATGGTCAGGACAGTTGGAAGATGACGGCTTCAACCGTTTAATTTTAGGTGCAGAGCTTGGTGGTCGTGAAGTATCGATAGTACGTGCTTATGCTAAGTATGAACGCCAAATTGGTGGTACTTTTAGCCAAAACTACATTGAAGATACGTTTGCACGCTACCCAAGTATTGCTAAATTATTAATTAAGTTATTTAACTTACGCTTCTCGCCTGGGAAAAAGTTAAATGACAAAGCAATAGAGAAAGTACTTACCAGTATTGAATCTTCACTTGATAGTGTTGCTAACTTGGATGACGATCGTATTATTCGTCGCTTTGTTGAGATGATCAACGCAACTATTCGTACAAACTATTTTCAACCACACCCAGAAACAGGTGAAAAATCTTATATTTCATTTAAGATTTTGCCAGCGCAAATTACGGATGTACCTTTGCCGCTGCCTAAATTTGAAATATTTGTTTATTCACCACAAGTTGAAGGTGTTCATTTACGTGGTGGTAAAGTTGCTCGTGGTGGTTTACGTTGGTCTGATCGCCGTGAAGATTTCCGTACCGAAGTCTTAGGTCTCGTTAAAGCACAACAAGTGAAAAATACCGTTATTGTACCTGTAGGTGCTAAAGGTGGTTTTGTTTGTAAGCAGTTGCCTAATGGCGATAGAAATGCAATTTTCGAAGCAGGTAAAGAATGTTACCGCACCTTTATACGTGGCTTATTAGATATTACGGATAATATTGTTGCTGGTGAAATTGTACCGCCAGTAAATGTTGTGCGTCATGATGAAGATGACCCGTACCTAGTTGTCGCCGCAGATAAAGGCACAGCAACTTTTTCTGATATCGCCAATAGCATTTCTGATGAATTCAATTTTTGGTTGGGCGATGCTTTTGCCTCAGGTGGTAGCGTAGGTTACGACCATAAAGGCATGGGTATTACTGCTCGCGGCGCTTGGGAATCAGTTAAACGCCATTTCCGTGAAATGGACATTGATTGCCAAACTACCGACTTTACTGTTGTTGGTATTGGTGACATGGCTGGTGATGTTTTTGGTAATGGTATGTTGTTATCAAAGCACATTCGCTTACAAGCGGCATTTAACCATTTACATATCTTTATAGATCCTACGCCAGATGCGGCAAGTACATATGCCGAACGTGAACGTTTATTTAATCTTCCTGGCTGTTCATGGGAAGATTTTGATATGTCATTAGTATCTGAAGGTGGTGGCTTATTCAATCGCTCTGCTAAGTCAATTAAGTTGACGCCGCAAATTAAGAAAATGATAGGCACGCAAAAACAAACGATGGCGCCTAACGACCTAATTCAAGCTCTATTGAAGATGAAGGTTGATTTATTGTGGAATGGTGGCATAGGTACTTATGTTAAAGGCTCTAAAGAGTCTCACCTAGAAGTAGGGGATCGTGCTAATGATTCACTGCGCATTAATGGTGTAGAGTTACAAGCTAAAGTCGTTGGCGAAGGTGGTAATTTAGGCCTAACACATTTAGGTCGTATTGAATTTGCTGCCAAAGGTGGTCGAATCAACGCTGATTTCGTAGATAATGCGGGTGGCGTAGATTGTTCTGATAATGAAGTAAATATTAAAATTTTACTAAACGGTTTAGTACAAAATGGCGACTTAACTGTTAAGCAGCGTAATAAAATTCTTTATGATATGACTGATGAAGTGGGTGATATTGTTATTGAAGATTGTTACCGCCAAACGCATTCACTTTCAATCACAGAATTACGTGGTGGTAGTGCATTAAAAGAGCAAGCACAATTTATTACTGAATTAGAACGCTCAGGTAAATTAGACAGAGCATTAGAATTTATTCCAAGTGATGAAGAAATTGCTGAACGTTTAGCGTTGGGTAAAGGTTTAACGCGCCCAGAGCTTTCAGTGTTACTTGCTTATAGTAAAATGGTTTTAAAAGAAGAGCTTGTTTGCCCTGAAATTACTGATAATGAATTTCATCAAAGTTTGTTAATTGAAGCGTTTCCAAAACAGCTACAAGATAACTACAGCGCACAAATGCAAGATCATCCGCTAAAAGCTGAAATTATTGCCACTAAATTAGCCAATAACATTGGTAATGATATGGGCTTTAATTTTGTTAATCGCATGAGAGAAGAAACGGGTGCAACAACGTTTGAAATTGCTAACTGTTATTCAATGGCAAGTGCAGTATTTGAATTATCAGATATTTGGAAACAAATCAGTGATTTAGATAATAAAATATCGACTGCAATTCAAACAGAAATGTTATTTCAATTACGCAGAACGGTACGTCGTGCAACGCGTTGGTTCTTGCGTCATCGCAATAAGTCGTTAAATATTGCACAGTCAATTGAATTTTACCATGCAACTTTTGCTAAGCTTTCAAACAATATTACTAGCTATATGGTTGAAGATGAAGCGGCGCAAATTAAACGCGTTGAAGATGACTTAGTTAAGGCGGGTGCGCCTAAAGCAGTGGCATTAAGAATCTCATTACTTAGTACTTTATTCTCAGTAATGGATTTAGCTGAAATTACAAAATCTGAAGATGTGTCAACTGAGCTTGCAACAGACCTTTACTTCAAATTAGGGGCAAGGTTGGAATTACATTGGTTCTTAGATCAAATAACTTCACAACCTGTTTCTAATCACTGGCAAGCACTAGCAAGGGCATCGTTCCGAGAAGAGCTTGATTGGCAACAGCGCTCATTAACGTCAGTAATATTACGTGGTAATAAAGGTTCTACCGACGTTGATGAGATGTTAGAAACTTGGTTTGTTGATAGTGCTCAACCACTTGAACGTTGGCAACATATTTTAGCTGACTTTAGAATTGGTCAAACTCATGAGTTTGCGAAGTTCTCGGTTGCGCTACGAGAACTAATGTTATTAAGTTTACACTGCGACCCAGTGAATTAAGTGTTAAGATCCCCGCCATGAGCGGGGATTTTTTTGTCATCAAGTTTATGCTGAGAAATTTATATCTTAGCAATTAGTCATAAATTAAAGAGGTATTATGTTTTACTCAGCTATTCGTAAAGTGTTTTTTAAATTCGATCCAGAAGCAATTCACGAGTTGTCGATTAAAGGCTTTAAAGCAACCGGTGCAACACCACTTAACATGCTTTATAAGCAAACAGTACCGAATAAGCCGGTTGAGGTTATGGGAATTAAATTTCCTAACCCTGTTGGCCTAGCTGCCGGTTTAGATAAAAATGGCGAGTGTATTAAGGCCTTTGAAGCCTTAGGCTTTGGTTTTATTGAAATCGGCACTGTAACGCCAAGACCACAACCAGGCAATGATAAACCTAGAATTTTCAGGTTACCCGAAGCGAAAGCCATCATTAACCGTATGGGCTTTAACAATAAAGGTGTTGATTATCTCGTTGATCAAGTTATTAAAGCAAAATACCAAGGTGTTTTAGGTATTAACATCGGTAAAAATAAAGATACGCCAGATGAGAATGCTAAAGATGACTATATACACTGCATGCGTAAGGTCTATGATTTTGCGAGTTATATTACGGTGAACATTTCGTCACCTAACACCCCGGGTTTACGTTCATTACAATATGGTGAGGCGTTAAATGAATTATTATCGGCATTAAAAGCGGAACAAACCTCATTAGCTGAAAAATTTGGTAAGTACATTCCTGTTGCAGTTAAAATTGCACCAGATTTAAATGCTGACGAAGTTACTTCAATTGCTGAGTGCTTAATTGCCAATAATATTGATGGGGTTATTGCCACCAATACAACTTTAGCTCGAGATAAAGTTGCTCATTTACCTTTTGGTAATGAACAGGGCGGTTTAAGTGGTGCACCGGTAAAAGATAAAAGTACTGAAGTGATAAAGCTTCTTGCAAAAGCATTGGATAATAAACTACCTATTATTGGTGTCGGCGGTATATCTTCGGGTGCTGATGCCCAAGAAAAGATAGCTGCTGGTGCAAAACTAGTGCAAGTGTATACAGGCTTTATTTATCAAGGGCCCAAATTAATTAAAGACATAGTTCAAACCTTAAAGTAATGTTGTGCGATTGACCCGATACCATAAGATAATAAATTATTTCTGATACTTGCTGATGAGCAGGAGATAAAAAAGGTCATGCTATGTTGCATGACCTTTTTCGTTTAGTTTGTTGGTATTTTACCTAAACCTAAACCTAAACCTAGACCAAAACCAAATACAGTTTAGCTATCTTGATTGTTAACGATTTACTTAATTAAAGCTTACGGACTTGATGGTGACGTTTGTTGCTGAGAAATTTTAGCTTCAATACGCTCAATACGTTCAATCAGTAAGCGTAAACTGGTATCAAACTCGTTAATACTCGTTGCGGTAAACATTTGTTGCTTGTCACGACTTTTAGCATCAGCATCAAGAGTGTTAAGTGCAGTTGACAGCTTCTTTATCTCATCTTTTAAGGTATTTGCTGCAATCATTTGTTCAGTGACCGCGTTAATTGAAAACTCTGTTGCGGTTACTTTATCAGCTAAAACATTAATGTCGTTACTTTGCTGATTCACCGAGGCCGTATTTTTAGTTTGTTGCTGTACTAGTTTTTGGCTTTGAGCATTTAGCGCTTTAATTTCAGTTTGATTTCTACGCCATGCTGAAGCCCATAGCTTATCCATTTCAGTTAGTAATAACTCGGTTTTTTCGCTAATGGCTTCTAGCTTCACTTTTAACGCAACTGTTGATTCACCTATTTCTTCACCCGTAGCTGACAATTGATTTTCAAGTTGTTGAATTCTTTCGATACTTTGTGTCAGTGCTTGACTGGTGCTCTGCTGATGCTGATAAAAATACCAGCCGGTGCCAGCTAGCGCAACGTAAGGCATGAGAAATAAAAGTGAGCGTAATAAAGGAGAGGGTTTTGCTTGATTATCGCCTGCTTGAGTTGCCACTTTTTTTTGTATTTGCGTCGAAGGGTCTCGAGTTGTTTTAACTTGATCTCGATCTAGCGTAATGTTTGGAATTTCAGGTTCTACACGGTTTGACAAGAGAGCGTCCTACTAACAATGGTGAATACATATTTTTTATCTGATAAAGCATATATGTACAAAATTAAATTATCAGTAACTGTATAATATTTAGTAAAAATTGTACAAAAAAACCGACACATTTGTCGGTTTTTATTTATCTTACTGGCAAGTTCTTCTGATGGCTATTAATAACTCTCGTTATGAACACTCAGTACTGCTCGTCCAGAAGGATCAGCATTATTTTGAAAGCTCTCATCCCAAGCTAACGCTTCTTGCGTGCTACAGGCAACAGACTTTCCACCGATAACACAATCAGCCGCAGAGGCTAATGGGAATTTTTCTTCAAAAACACATCGATAAAAATAAGCTTCTTTACTGTCAGGTGTATTCACTGGGAACTTAAATTTAGCACTGGCAAGTTGTTGATCACTGACCTGTGATTCTACATAGGTTTTTAAGCCATCGATCCACGAATAACCTACACCGTCAGAGAACTGCTCTTTTTGACGCCATAAGATTTCTTTCGGTAAGTAGCCTTCAAATGATTCACGTAAAATGGCTTTTTCCATTTTACCATTACCACACATTTTATCTTCAGGATTAATACGCATAGCTACATCCATAAAGTTTTTATCTAAAAACGGTACTCGTGCTTCGATACCCCAAGCTGACATTGACTTGTTAGCGCGAAGACAATCAAACTTATGTAAACGTTCAAGTTTGCGTAATAACTCTTCATGAAATTCTTGAGCATTTGGCGCTTTATGAAAGTATAAATAGCCACCAAATATTTCATCAGCGCCTTCACCAGAAAGCACCATTTTAATCCCCATCGCTTTGATTTTTCTCGCCATTAAGTACATAGGTGTTGAGGCGCGAATGGTGGTTACATCGTAAGTCTCTAAGTGGTAGATTACTTCTTTAAGCGCGTCGATGCCTTCTTGCTCGGTGAATACAACGCTGTGATGTATGGTGCCTATGCTATCAGCAACCGTTTGCGCTGCAACTAAGTCAGGTGAACCAGCTAAACCACAAGCGAAAGAGTGCACTTTCGGCCACCATGCTTCAGACAAATCATTTGCTTCGATACGTCGTGCGGCAAATTTTTGCGTAATCGCTGAAATAAGTGATGAATCTAAACCACCTGAAAGTAGCACACCATAAGGTACGTCAGTCATTAAATGACTTTTCACTGAATCTTCAAGTGCTTCGCGTAATTTTTCTTTACTTGTGTTGTTATCTTTAATTGCTGAATATTTTTGCCAGTTACGCTGATAGTACTTTTCAAGTTTGCCAACGCGGCTGTCGAGTACATGTCCAGGAGGAAACTCTGCTACTGTTTTACAGATCGGCATTAGGGCTTTCATTTCTGAGGCAACATAGAAATTACCTTCATCATCATAACCGGTATAAAGTGGGATAATTCCCATGTGGTCACGAGCGATTAAGTAACTGTTATCACGCTCATTATATAAACAAAAAGCAAACATACCTTGGAGTTTATCAACAAAGTCACTGCCAAATTCTTCATACATCGGAATGATAATTTCGCAATCTGACGCTGTTTGAAAATCATAATCACTGGTGTATTGGCTAGCCAATGCTTTATGGTTATAAATTTCGCCATTAACCGCCAAAACTAGCGTCTTGTCGGCGTTATATAGTGGTTGAGCACCATGTTCAGTGTCGACAATGGATAGGCGTTCATGGACTAAAATTGCATTGTCATTATTGTAAATACCAGACCAATCTGGGCCACGATGACGAAGAAGACGAGAATACTCTAAAGCTTTTGGACGTAGTGCATCAGCACCAGTTTTAATATCTAATATACAAAAAATCGAACACATTGAAGTGCTACCCCTTTATATTTAAAAATGACAAATTGTGTGGTTATTACCTTAGGTGATTTACCTGTCAGTAATAGACGCTTATTTCGAAGAAATTTGCTTTCTTGAAAGTTATCGCTCAGCAAAATTACTGTCTAGACACTCTGACAGCATTTGATAAAAAATCAATAGTATTTTTACTCTAAATGTAAGTTAAATTAATTATATACACTTAATAGTTGAATTTATTACTGAATATTTTATTACTTACACTAAGTCGACGCTAGAAATCATGAAAAACAGACCAATTTATTTTGTTAGGTGTTTCTTTTATGCACGTTTTTTATCATGCAGTAACAGCACGGTAACTTAGTGGGCTGTTATGGCACTTCAACATTAAGGCCCAATTGCGACAAGAGCCACTATAAGTGCGATATATCGCGCTAGTTTTAAAAAACGTATTACATTAATATAAAACATCTGTGTTTGAATGAACCTGTTCAATAGCTAAAAGTTATTTCCATTCATTAGGTAAAGTTACATTTATCCATATAACTGCAACAAGTACCTTGAAAAGAGTCAATCATGTTAACGTCTTTAAAAAATAAAAAAATCACTACCCTTGCAGCTGCCTTATCATTGAGCATGAGCTTCGTTTCCCATGCGAAAAACGAACCGCTATCAGTATTAACCATTGAAGAACAGCGTATTGAAAGGGCACTTGAATCAATCCCCAACGTGAGTGCAAGATTAAAGCCTCGAGTAGATGCGTTTACTGAACAGTTAACTAAAGCAAGCAACTATACGGTTTTAACACAGTTAACTACTCGTCATGGCTCAGGGTTATGGCGTGATGCAAAACAAGCCTTTAATCAACTGAATGATTATGACGACCGGCCATTATATTGGGCACGTTTACAAATGAGTAAAGCATTACGCTCATCAAAGGCATTTGTTAACTTACTGGCTAGCCAACAACAAAAGCTGCTTTGGACACTCGAATTACAATCTCGTGGTCAAGCCGATATTGCCTTTGATAAGAAAACAGATAAAAAGATATTAATGACCGGTTTTGACCCGTTCTTTCTCGACCGCCATATAGATCAAAGTAATCCTTCGGGCGTTGTCGCATTATCTTTAGATGATTTAGTGCTTAGTATTAATGGTAAAACTGCCGAAATTGAAGTGTTAATTGTTCCGGTACGTTTTCGTGACTTTGATCAAGGCATGATAGAAGAACTACTTACCCCATATATTCAAGATCAATCGGTTGATATGGTGTTAACGGTTAGCATGGGCAGAGAAAATTTTGATTTGGAGCGCTATCCTGCGTTAAGGCGTAGCGCCAAGGCACCGGATAACCTTAATGTCCTGACCGGTGCGACAAAAACTAATCCGTTAGTACCAAAGTTAAAATCATCAACATTACTTGGGCCAGAATTTGTCGAATTTAGCTTACCAATAACAGCAATGCAAAAGGGCGAGGGCAACTACCTTGTTAATGATAACCGTAAAGTGTCGACTTTGTCTGGTGGGGAATTTAATGCTCAAGCACTTGCAAATATTGTCAAGCAAACCTCGGTAAGTGGCTCTGGCGGTGGTTATCTGTCGAATGAAATTAGCTATAGAAGTATCGTGTTAAGAGATAGCTTTAATCCTACGTTACCTGTTGGCCATATTCATACGCCAAGAATTAAAGCCTTTGATCAAAAAATATTAATAGATATTGTTAATCAAAGCAAAAATATTATAACTCAAGGTGTTGCAGAACTATAAGGCTATAGAACACGACGTTGTCGGTATAAATTTTTTATAAAAAAGCGCTAATTGCATTAGCGCTTGTTAATTATTACTGGTAGTAACCTGATGAAGTATTATGACTTATTAGATATTATTAGTGACATCGACAGACAGTTTTAACATTTGTCCGGGTTGTAAATATTTTTTACGGTTAAGACTATTCCAGCGCTCAATATCGGTAATGGATACATTAAATTTATCAGCGATACGGGCAAAAGAATCTCCTTTGCGAACTCGATAATTAATATTGCGCATTATTGCTTGTTCGCTGGGTCTTTGACTGTTGGAAGCGAGTTTTTTTACGTTTGCTTTCTGCCAAATAACCAGTTTTTGTCCGGGCTTAATGGTATCTCTTGGCGCCATACCATTCCATTTTGCTATGCTGCGCGTTGACACCTTATAGGCACGGCTAATGTCCCATAATGTATCACCGGACTTAACAATATGAATGCGCTTTTCACCGGCAAGCACTTTATTTTGTGTTTTCGCTAAACGTTGATCTTGCGATAACAAATAGCTATCTAAAGAGGCTGTTGCTACTGGAATTAATAAAAATTTCCCCGCTCTAATTTGATTGCCTTTAACATTATTAACTTGTTGAATTAATGCTATTTCGGTATTAAATTTTTGCGCTATTTTGCCTAAACTATCGCCATTTTTAATTTTGTAGCGTTGCCAAGCTAAGCGATCTTTTTTCGCTAATTTTGCTAGACCTTCTTGAAATGGCGCGACTTTATGATTGGGCAGTAATAAGTAATGCGGACCATCAGGGTCTGTCGCCCAACGGTTGAAGCCAGGGTTTAAGCGTTGTAACTCAGTTAACGATAGCTGTGCTAATTGTGCTGCTTTTGCTAAATCGAGCTGCGAGCCAATATCGACTTGACTGATAACCGCGCTATTATCAATTTTATGCAGTTTTATTTTGAATTCATCACTACGTTTGACGATATCGGCTAAGGCTAATAATTTCGGGACATAGGCGCGAGTTTCTTTTGGTAAGTCTAATGACCAAAAATCAGTAGGGCGATTTTTCTTTTTGTTATTTCTAACAGCACGCTGTACCCGACCTTCACCGGAGTTATAGGCTGCTAGGGCAAGCATCCAATCACCGTCGAAAAATTTATGTAAATACTTTAGGTATTTAATCGCACCTTGGGTAGAAGCGACAACATCACGTCGTCCGTCATACCACCAATTTTGTTTCATACCAAAGCGCTTGCCTGTGCCTGGAACAAATTGCCACATACCAGATGCTCTACCGTGGGAGTAGGCAAAGGGATCAAATGCACTTTCAACAATGGGCAGCAAGGCAATTTCAACCGGAATATCGTTAGCTTCTAATGCTTCTACGATATAAAACAAAAAAGGCTCTGCACGTTTTGCAACACGATTTAAATAACTTGGGTGCTTAATGAACCAAGCTCGTTGGCTGGCAACGCGCGGGTTTTCAGGTATGGTAAGCTCAAGTTTGCTTCTAATACGTTGCCAAACATCATTAGATAAATAGCTTTCTTGAACATTGTTGCCAAGGTCAATATTACCATCCGCGATCGGGTGAATAACATCTATGGCTTCATCCATTAGTAAGGCTTGATTGATTTCTGCTGCTGAAGCTACATCGATTAATGCTTGATTTTCGGCATTAGTTTCAAGGTTACTGGACTCGGTTTGATTTAAAATAGATTGGCAACCGGACAACAATAGAACGGTTGCGATAGATAATGTTAGGTACTTCATGCAGTGTCTTTTCTAATTTACTTGCCGTCAGTGTCACTTATTTAGTCAGCATATTCAACAATTGCACGCTAAAAAGCATTAGAAATTATCTTTCCATGCCCGAATAATGCTAAAGGTTTTCAATTTATCATCTACCTCATCACCACTAAATTCGCTGGCACTTGTCATTAAACTTGCTTTATGACAACGTAAAAATGGATTAATTTTTTTCTCTAGCATGATAGAGCTTGGGATCGTGGCAATATCTTTTTCACGCTTTTGTATTACCTGGTTATAATAATGCACTAATTCGCTATTACTTGGTTCAACACTCAGTGCAAAATTTAAGTTAGCTAGGGTATATTCATGTGCACAATAAACATGGGTGCGCTCTGGTAGGGCAGACAGCTTTTCTAACGAACTTAACATTTGGCCGGGCGTTCCTTCAAAAAGGCGACCACAACCTCCTGAAAACAAAGTGTCGCCACAGAATAAATTATCCTGTGATAAATAGGCAATATGACCACTGGTGTGCCCAGGCAGATCGAAAATTGTAAACTCAAGCGCTAAATCAGCTAAATTTACTTTATGGCTTTCGTTAAGTGCGATATCACAGTGTGGGATGTTTTCACTTTCTGGACCATACACGGTCAATGGCCATTGCTTACTCTGGCAATAAGCAACTAATTTATTAATGCCACCAACATGATCTGCGTGGTGATGAGTGATCAAAATTGTTGATAGCTGCATGTTTTGTTGTTCAATATACTCGATACAAACATCAGCATCGCCTGGATCAACTAAAGCGAGTTTATTGCCTGAATTTGATGAAATGGCCCAAATATAATTGTCTGAAAAGGCCTTTATCATGGAAACTTTCATTTTAGTGGTGCTTTGACTTTGCAGCATGTGCGGCTCCTGAGTATACTGAAGCTATGATTATACTCATTTTTTCCAATGTTTAACATAATGAAGCCTGCACTTGCTTTTCGACATCCATCGCACCCTATATCATGGCAACATTTGCCTCATGGTGAATTGATTGTTGCTAATATAAACCAAACCTTAGCACCGTGGTGGCCAAAGTTTTTTGGATATCATATGCTGAAAATTGGTGCGTTAAGTGGTGGTATTGATAGTGGTAAAAGCCTGATTAAGCATCAATTAACCTTGTGTAATCAGTTTGAAAATTGCGATATTGTTGCTGAAATAGATGACTTACCCTTGCAAGAGCACAGTGTCGACGTTTGCGTGTTGGCGCATGCCTTAGAGTTTTCATTAGATCCACACCATGTGGTGCGTGAAGCGAACCGGGTATTGATCCCAAATGGTTATTTGGTGATCACCGGCTTTAATCCTTTTAGTCTTGCGGGGGTTAATAAGTTTGTACCTTATAGGCGAAAACAAACTCCTTGGAATGAAAGATTATTCTCACCAATGCGAGTGAAAGATTGGTTACATTTAATGGGCTTTGAAATCCAACTCGATCGACGGGTTTTACATTCTTCACTTTCTGGGCAAATGAACTCCGGGTTGTTCAGTGAGTACTGGCGTAAATTAGCAGATCGCTATTTTCCAAGCTTAGGTTCTGTTTATATCATCGTTGCTAAAAAACGCGTGTTACCTTTAACGCCTATTAAAGCGAAATGGCAGTTAAGACCACGTTTTGAACCGGTAAAAGTACCAACGATGAACTCATCAAGAAAAATAAAAAAATTGACTAAGTAATGCTCATATAGTCGCATTACTCAATAATAACATGTAATTAAAGGTTAAAATTAAGCCATGCATCTTCATGAATTCGAAAAATATTTAAACACTTTATTAAAGCCAGAACAGATCAAAGACTTCTGTCCAAATGGCTTACAAATTCAAGGGCGTGAAAAAATAGCAAAAGTTATTACTGGCGTGACAGCAACACAAGCGTTAATTGAACAAGCTATTGTGCAACAAGCTGATGCGTTGGTTGTGCATCACGGTTTCTTTTGGAAAAATGAAAGCTATGTTATTCGTGGCATGAAACATAAGCGTATCAAAGCCTTGTTAGAGCATGATATTAATTTATTTGCTTATCATTTGCCGCTGGATATCCATCCAACGTTGGGTAATAACGCGCAATTAGCTAAATTGTTTGGTATCGACAATGTTAAACCACTTGAAGCTGGTAACGATTTGAGTGTATCCGTACGTGGTGATTTTGCACAAGCAATCACGCCTCAAGCCTTGGAGCAACGTATTAATACGCAGCTTAATCGTACTTGCCTTCATATTGCCCCTCCATCAAACAAAATCATAAAAACGGTTGCTTGGTGTAGCGGTGGTGGGCAAAATTTTATTGAATTAGCGGCAGAGCAGGGTATTGATGCTTTTATCAGCGGCGAAGTGTCGGAGCAAACAACGCATATTGCCCGCGAAATGGACATTCACTTTTATTGTGCTGGCCATCATGCTACCGAGCGTTACGGTGCAAAAGCATTGGCAGATTACTTTAATCAACATCTGCCAGTAGACGCTACATTTATCGATATTGATAACCCTGCATAGAAGGCTATCGGTGATTTAATGCCCGTTATGTAAAATTGGCTCTCTCATTTTTGTTAGCTTTTAAGCCATTGTACGATTCGACCAAGTGCTTCATACCATGCGCCAGTAGTTTGTTGTAATTTTGTCACATGAGGCAGATAGTAAGACCAAGCTTTTTGTCCATTGTCTTTTACTGAAGGGCTTGCCGGCGCTGGTATGGCATTAACGCCATACTTTTTAAAATAAGCCATAGCACGGGGCAAGTGACTAGCGCTAGTCACTAACACAACATTTCTATTTAATACCCTAGGAGCAATGAGCTGTGCTTCCTCTTCAGTATCTTGTGGAAAATTCTCTGTCAGTATTTTATGTTTTGGTATCCCCAATATAATGGCAGCCTGTTTAACTTTTTCGGCATTTGAACTCTCGTCATCACTGGCATAGCCAGAGGTTATTATTTGTGCTTCGGGATGTAAGTGATAAATACGAACTGCTTCAACCAACCTTGCCAGTGAACTGGATTTTAATTGGCTCGTTGCAGGTAAACCTTTAGCTGATCGGTGAGCGCCACCTAATATAATAATATAATCAATGGGCTTCTCGCTTTTGGTAAAGGCAGGATAATTATCTTCCAACGGAGTCATTAAGGTATCTGATAATGGCGCAAAGCTACTGAAAAATAATAACGCGCTTGCAAGCAGTAATGATGAGAAACTGAGTTTGGGTTTTAACCGATAAAAAAGTATAGCGATAAATAAAAGTAATAAAATAATGCTCAAAGGCATCAGCATAAAGCTGATTATTTTTTTCAGTAAAAATAAATCCATGTTATTCATTCCAAAGCAATAATTGATTTTAAATTGTCTGCTAGTCAAGCATAGCAATTATATGAAGTAGTATCAGTAGCTAAATTTTTAATTTTTTGGACGTCTAAAAGTCTGTTGATATTTTAATTTAAATGAGGTTTAATAGCGCTGTTGAAAATTAGAATTTTTACTCGACTATTTTATAACTATATTATAAATCTAGTGTTTATGAGTAATTATACAAATTTTCACACCAGAAGAGGTGCAATTGCCAGGTAAGTAATACGAGGACCCCATCCTATGACTGCTACTGAGGGGGACAATTGCCGAGAATGTTGATATGGGGGCATATTGCATTCGGTCACTAAGGCTGAATCCTTAGGGCTGTCACCACTAGAAAACAATGGTTTTCTAGATTTGGGTGGAGAGCTTCTGGCTGAATAGTACCGCCTGAATTTCCGGTTGTTTTAACCTTATTCGCTCTACACTCAGTCATGCTCTTCCTGTTTATTTTTAGCTTTTTATAGTTGATTTATTTTACAAATATCAAGTATTAGCTCGCTATTAGGGAGAATTTTTATGTTAACATCTCATCTTACAAGCCGCATTGTTCGGTCTTTAGTGGTTTATCTATCTAGCCAGATACTTTGGGCTAATTTTCGTTATTCAAATGTTCAATCGCATGGAGAACTTGCATGTCAGTAGTCGTTAGTAAAGCAAGGGCTGATGAAATAACCGTCGCAAAATTTGGTGGCACCAGTGTTGCTGACTATCAAGCCATGATGCGTTGTGCTCATATTATTAAAAACGATAGCTGTAATCGCGTTGTTGTGGTTTCAGCAAGTGCAGGTGTAACCAATAACTTAGTTCGGTTAAGCCAAGAAAATGTCCCGGCAAGTGAACAAAAAGATATCATTTCGGCTATTGCTAACATTCAGTTTGCCATTACACAGCATTTAACTTGTCAAGCAAGTTTAGATTTAGAAATCACTGAACTTTTAGAGGCGTTAGCTATTTGTGCAGAAAAACAAGCAGCAAACTTTAGCGTGCAAAATAGTGATCAAATCCTGAGCTTTGGTGAACAATTAAGTTCGCGAATTTTCGCACATGTATTACAAAGCATCGGGGTTAATGGCCATTACTTTGATGTTCGCCAAGTCATGAAAACCGATGATCTTTATGGCAAAGCACAAGTGGATTTAGCGCAGCTAGCCATTAATGCACAGGCGTTGCTTTTACCCAAATTAGCCGATCAAGTTATCGTCACCCAGGGCTTTATTGGTAGTGACCAACAAGGCAACACGACGACACTCGGTCGAGGCGGCTCTGATTATAGTGCAGCACTGTTAGCTGAAGCACTACAAGCTAGCAATTTAAGTATTTGGACCGATGTTGTCGGTATTTTTACCACAGACCCACGCATAACAGAACAAGCCCGTTCAATTAACGAGATAAGTTTTGGTGAAGCTGCTGAAATGGCCACATTTGGCGCTAAAATTCTTCATCCCGCCACGCTTATTCCTGCTATGCGTCAAGATATTCCGGTGTTTGTTGGTTCAAGTAAAGAGCCTGATGCCGGCGGAACACGTATTCAGCGTCACGTAGAATCTAACCCGACATATCGTTCAATCGCGCTACGACGTGAACAAACACTTGTGACGGTAAAAAGCCCACAAATGCTACACGCTAGTGGCTTTTTAGCAAAAGTTTTTACTGTTTTGGCCAAACATCAACTCAGTGTCGACTTGATTACTACCAGCGAAATCAGTGTTGCGTTAACTTTTGATAACCCACATGGTTCAACTCAATCTTTGTTAACTCAAGCCGTTGTGGAAGAGTTAGAGCAACTTTGTGAAGTCAGTGTTGAACATGGCTTAAGCTTAATTGCGGTGATCGGGAATAAAATTCATGGTACAAAAGGTGTCGGCAGTAGCATTTTCGATAAAGTGAATGACTTTAATATCCGTATGATATGCCACGGCGCAAGCAATCATAACTTATGCTTTCTTGTGCCAGAGGCAGATGCTAACCAAGTTGTTGAGCGCTTGCATGAGACACTTTTCACTCAATAGCGGTAATGTAGCGAGATAAATAAAGCAAAGCAAAAAGGGACACTTTCATGTCCCTTTTTATTACTCATAGCTTTACCAGTAATACTATTTCAGTTGTTTAATCTATGGCTTACTATTGTTGATAAATTTATTCGTAAGCTAAAGGGTCGCTAGCATTATTATCAGCGAAGGCTTCTAAACGCTCTTGGCAAGCACCGCATTTACCACAGGCTTTTTCACGTCCATTATAACAAGTCCAAGTGTTTTCATAACTCAGTCCCATTTTTAAGCCGTCCGTTAATATGTCAGATTTAGTGTCGTTTAAATACGGACTGAAAATTTCAACAGCTTCATAGTTAGCAATTTGGCAAACATCGTTCATTTTCATCACGAACTCAGGTCGACAATCAGGGTAAATAGCATGATCGCCTGAGTGAGCGCCATAATAAACTTGTGATGCTTTTACTGAAACCGCATAACCAACCGCTAATGACAATAAAATCATATTGCGATTAGGCACAACAGTTGATTTCATATTATCGGCTTCGTAATGTCCTTCAGGGATTTCAATATCATCAGTTAATGACGAACCAGCCAATAACTGGTTAATCGCTGAAATGTCGATAACCTTGTGAGTTACCCCCAATTGCTCGCATACTTTACTTGCACAGGCAATTTCTTTCACATGCTTTTGACCATAATCAAAGGTTAAAGCATAGACTTCTTTTCCGTCTTTTAAAGCACGGTTGAGAACCGTGAATGAATCCATGCCACCGGAAAAAATTACTACGACTTTATTACTCATATTTACAGGTCTCTTGAGGTATAATAAAAACTTGCGCATTCTACTCGAAATTAACTAAGCATTAAAGTAATGACCACACGTTATAAAATAAATGAATTGTTTGAAACTCTGCAAGGCGAGGGCTCTTATACTGGTCAACCGTCAATCTTTCTACGTTTACAAGGCTGCCCCGTTGCTTGTTCATGGTGTGACACCAAACATACTTGGGATATACATCCTGAATTAGAAATTAACAGTGAGCAGTTATTAAGTAAGTCGCAAGAGACTGAACAATGGACTAATTTATCACTTGATGATATCGCTGCAATATTTGCTCAGCAAGGATATAACGCTAAACATATTGTTATTACTGGTGGTGAACCTTGTATGGTGGACCTAACCGAGCTGTGTTTGTATTTTGAAGCTAGAGGTTATAGCTGCCAAGTTGAAACTTCTGGTACGTTTGAAATAAAAGTTTCCCCGCAATGTTGGGTTACGGTGTCACCGAAAGTGAATATGCGTGGCGGTTATAAAATTTTAGCCAGTGCTATGCAACGAGCAAATGAAATTAAGCATCCGGTTGGTACTGAGCAGCACATTGATGACTTGAAAGCACTCTTGGCAGAGCATCAAGTAGAAAATAAGCAAATATATTTACAACCCATCAGCCAAAAACAACGTGCAACTGAACTTGCCATTGCCACTTGTATTGAGAATAACTGGCGCTTATCTGTGCAAGTACATAAATATATCGGGATTGAATAGACTGCGATGATTACGCTGATGTTACCATTATACATCGGCGAATTTTGACATTTAGTCATAGCCATCAATAGGCTAATTTTAGTTAACAATTATATGTATTAGCGGTTATTTGTATTAGTGATTACCTGTATAAACATCATAATAAAAAACTGTCTTGTTTTGCATAGCTTTACTTGATTTTGCTTAGTTGTGCTTAGTTTCGCACGTTGAATGATTTAACACTAACTTGACAAGTTAAGCATGATCATTGCTTGGTAATAAACCAACCGGGAAATAAATTTTAGCCAGCGTTGGCTAACAAGCACTAGATAAAGCAAAGTGCAATAGGCTTTTAGGATTTATAAAGTTATATTAAAGCTATATAAAGTCATTGTAGAAACTCATGTTGAGGGAAAGTTGGTGATAGAAGTTGTTATTTTAGCGATAGCATTAAGTATGGATGCCTTTGCTGTTTCGATAGGTTTGGGCGCAAAACACAATAATAAAACAGTATCGTTAGGTTTTATGTCTGCTGCTTACTTTGGCATCTTTCAAGGCGTCATGCCATTATTAGGTTACCTTGGCGGGCGTGGTGTTTTAGGTTGGATTGATTCTTATGCGCCATTAATCGCCTTTGTATTACTGTTATTGATTGGCATAAAAATGATTTATGAAGCTTTTCAAGAAGGCATTGAGGACGACATTAATAAAGTCACTCATCGCGTTATGTTAATGTTAGCGATAGCAACAAGCATAGATGCAATGGCTGCAGGCTTTAGCTTAACAGTGTTAAATGTTAACCCCTTTATTGCGAGCTTTATGATTGGCTGTGTGACTTTTCTGTTCAGTTGGCTCGGTGTTGTTATTGGTGCTAGAAGTGGTAGCTATTTGGAAAGTAAAGCTGAACTGCTGGGTGGGGTTATACTCATTTTAATTGGAATTAAAGTACTATTTAACCTGAATTATGGATAAGCAGCGCTTGCTCAATCCTCCCTTTTAAGCCATTATCTGCGTTAAAACGTCGATAAATAACTCGCTATTGATAAACGGTTTGCCTTGGAAATGGCATAAAATGAAGCATTGAGGGGGTCTATTAGTGATGTTCGCCTTGCTATAGCATTTACTTTGCCACCTAAGCTTTTGATTCACTTGAATATCAAACACTCATTATCCAGAGTTGAGATTATTTATTTAAATTTTTAACTTCTTACCTTATAAAGGTCTTTTCATCTAAGAAGGCCTTCTGCCAATGTTTATTTTACCGTTAACTTACTAATTTTATTGTGTATTGCTTGGTTTGGCGGTAAAATTTTTATGCGGAAATTTATCTGCATACATAATGTTTTAATCTCAGGGCGGGGTGAAACTCCCCACCGGCGGTAACTTAATATTAAGTCAGTCCCGATTTATTTTAAGGTAGCCCGCGAGCGCTCTTATTGTTATTTATTGCAAAAAGAGGTCAGCAGATCTGGTGTAACTCCAGAGCCGACGGTTATAGTCCGGATGAGAGAGCTTAAAACAAGCTATTTCTTTGATACTCAGTGATGCGTTTTCGCTAAATCATTGAGCGTTGAAAGGATCGTTTTGTTCACAGAAAAATAAGTGATTATTTTCTGTATCTCTTTACGCCCTGATTCTGGTAACTCAATTTTATCATTGAGAATTTAAGAGGAATTTTACCATGAGTCAGTCACTACTTAGTCAATTTGGCACAGCGTTTCAAAGGGTTGAGTCGGCAATACATGCACTTCAATCGGGTAAAGGTCTGCTGTTAGTTGACGATGAAGAGCGCGAAAATGAAGGTGATCTTATTTTTTCAACCCAGCATCTTACTCAACAACAAATGGCGATGATGATACGTGAATGTAGCGGTATTGTTTGCTTAGTTTTAGATCAACATGACGTAGAACGGCTTAACCTGCCGCAAATGGTAGCAATAAATAATAGCCGTAATAAAACCGCTTATACTGTTTCAATTGAAGCTAAAGCAGGGGTTAGCACAGGTGTGTCTGCTGCGGATCGCATGCAGACAGTTAAGGTTGCGGCTGATCCAGAGAGTACGGCGTATGACCTTAATACTCCGGGCCATATATTTCCATTGCTTGCCGACCCTGATGGTGTGCTCGGTAGAAGAGGGCATACAGAAGGAACTTTAGATTTGATCAAGCTTGCAGGATTAAATTCCAAAGGAATTTTATGCGAACTGACCAATGAAGATGGCACCATGGCAAGGTTACCTGAAATATGTCAATTTGCTATCAAACACAATATGGTGGTTTTGAGCATTGAAGATCTTGTTGAGTACCGTTCTTTACAGCTAAACAAGGCGCTTTAATATTCATTAGTATATTATTTGTTCCCGTCTGTAATAAATTGACGGTTGGTTTATTCATAAAGCCACTTTAAACAGTGGCTTTATTTCGAAAAACGTAAATTTATTTTCTTTAAGGCTTACTGCTTGTAGTTACGCTTTTATCACGAAAATAAGACTGCTAGCGCTATAATGGCTAACAGTGCTCTGGGACAATTATGGCAAGCATATTTAGCTTATTTATCGAGGTAATAAATCGAGCTAATATAGTTAGTAAAGCTGCTTAACTGAAAGGCTTAAAGTACTGTTATTCAGGTAAAGATTCAGCAAGTTCAGATAACACTTGCTTGAAAGTTGCTTGAGGTTGAGCCCCCGTAAGTGCGCTGGTTTGATTGAATACCACAGTTGGCACGCCACTCACACCCATTTGTTGCCACTGTGCTATTCGCGCTTTAATTCGACTTTTGTTTTCCTCATCAGCGAATGCGGTTTGTGACTGTTGCGCACTAATACCTACCATTTCGGCTTCTTGAATAAGTATGTTTCGATCGGATACATCTTTATTTTCGGTAAAGAATGCTGAAAAAAGACGTAACTTAAGCGCTGTTTGCAAACCTAATTGATGAGCATAATCCAATAAAATATGGGCATCTAGGGTATTAACTATTTTCATGCCGTCGACATAATTGAACGTAAAACCATATTGCGCACCTGCTTGCGTAATATTTGCTCTTGCGCGATCACTATCGGCCTTTGTTGAGCCATACTTTCTTGCTACATGGGCACGAAGCTCTTCTCCTTCAGGTGGCATATCTGGATTTAGCTCAAATGGTTGCCACTCAATTTCCACTTTATCTTGCAAGCCTAATTCTTCAATTGCTGCCGATAAATGGTTATAACCGACAATACACCAAGGGCAAACAACATCTGAAATGATGTCTAATTTAATTTTATTATTCATAAGTTTTCTCTTAATTATTTTTTGATAAATTATTTTTAACCGCAGACATTAGCGCAGCTTCGCTGGCGCGTAATCTATAATCTGCTGATTGATCAATCCAAATTATGTTTCCTGTCTCGTCAATAAGCAAAGATGTTGGAATAGCCATAGGTCGATATTTCATTTTCCAAGGTAAAGGTATGGCAATACCCAATATATACCCAAACCACTTGAAAATTCAGGATTCAGCAAGCCGAAAAAGGGTTAGCACCAAGGCATTGATTGAAAGGAATGGTTGTTCCATTGTTAAAATCAATAACGCCGGAGATGACCCTTTATCGACTTGCCCTACGGGCGCTAAGCTAGAAAACCAGTGCAGCGTTGCATACATGGATGTATGTACTTAGCTTTTGTCTGGAGCAAAAAAGTTGTGCAGCACTTGATAAGGGAATAACCATTATCTGCGTGCTGTGCCTTGCGCTGATTTCCTAGCTTAACGCTGAAACTGTATTTTCAAGTGGCTTGGGTATATTCATAGTGTCATCAGCTGTACCAGCTAGTGCTTTATGATGTTCAACGCCATATTGACGAATAACCGCTAAATTTTCATCTGATATTAAGGTATGTGAAATATTATCTCGTAAACAATGGGCTTGTTGATGAGCCGTACTGTTATTTGAGATAGCAAAAATTTCAATATTATACTCAGCGAGTTTAGGTTTTAGTTGTTCAAACATGATTAATTCTGCTGAACAATAGGGACACCATGAGCCGCGATAAAATTTCTATAATATACGTTTTCCCATCAAGGATACAGAATCAAAATTAGCCGTTGTAAAAGGCAAAATATCTGCTCCTACTGCCACCTTTATATCACCAATAGGTGTTGCTTTAGTTGTGAGGAAAAAGCTAAATGTTGCCGATATAGACCATACTAATAAGGCTAAAATAACCACGACTATTCGGGTTATGTTTGATCCAGGCTCGAGGAAAGTTAGTACGATTGCTGATAATGTCATTAAAGAACCAATAAGCATCGAAAATATAAGAAAAACAGCTTTCTTTGGCGTTTTACTCTTCTTTAGCATGTAAAAGTAATGGACTAAAGCGATATTCAACAGCATAAAACCAAACAGCGAAATCATCATGATGCTGTTGTTACCTTATGCGTATTACTTGTGGGGCAATAAACTTGCCCCTAGTCGTTTTATATTACTTTGTCCAAACAAATTCTTTGAACATTGAGTCAACAGGCGTATCTGCTACATGATTGACATAGTTACTGATAACTTTTTGAGATAAGCCTAGAATAACTTCTAATACTTTTTTTTGACCATAGCCGGCGTTAAAAAATGCCATCATTTGTTCTTGTGAAACAGCACCACGGTCACGCACCATCGCCAAAGTAAAGTCATGAAGTGCTTGTAACTTAGCGGTTGGCATTGGTGTTTGGTTTCGCAATGCTTCGGTTATCGCTGGATCAACTTTCATAGCATGTGCAATGCCGGTATGTGCCGGAACACAATAATGACATGCATGTTCAACATTAATGGTTTGCCACACAACGGTCAGCTCTTCAGCATTGAAAGAAGTTGCCGTGAATAATTGGTGTAACTCCTGATAAGCTTTTAATATTTCTGGAGATTCAGTCATAACAGCATACAAGCCTGGAATAACGCCCATTTGTTTTACCGCGCCTGCTAGCATTGCTTTACTTTTTTCAGGTGCAGATTCTACGGTATGTAATTTAAATTCTTTCATTTTATTACTCCAATCAATAATCTCATTTTATTTGGCTAAGATTACTTTTTATGTTTATGCAAAGTAGGTCATTACGTGACTAGAGTGTCTACTATAAATGTGAATGAACGATCGTTCAATTAATTTTTGAGCGACTGTTCAAGAATGTGCTAGTGTTTTTAGCTATCTAACTGATCTAAAAGTATTATGTATAAAATAAAGTTTTATGAATATTTAGATAGGGTTAATTATTGCAAGCAATTTCGCTAAAAATCGTGAAATTAAACCAATACATTATCTACGCTTCACTTTGATAATTCCGAAACTAGCATATTGTGGAGATTAAAATGAAATCAATAATGCTTAGTTTACATTGTCTGAATTTAGTGAGCTAAAATCTATTTACTCAACGGGAGTTTGATTATCACATCGACACCTTGTTGAGTTAGCTTGTTTACTGCTTTTATTGTTCCGCCATGGAACTGACAAATTAGGCGCGCGATATATAAGCCTAATCCTAGGTGGGGTTGCTCATTATTATGTTTTTGTCTGATTGATACCATAGAATCAAAAAGTTGCTCATTCATTTGTTCGGGTAATAGCTCACCATTGTTACTGATAGTTAATATAAGCTGGTGACTGTCACGAGCGAAACTCATTGTCACGCCATTATCATCAGAAAACTCTATCGCATTGGCGACAACTTTATCTAATAATTGCGCGATGTGTTCAGGTGAACCGTGTACATAATGCTTTTTGAGCGTTATGTCATTAAAGGTAAAATTAATCTGGGGATAAATTAGATGATAGCCTTGCATACAGCCATTGATCACTAAGCCAATATCAAATGTACTTTTATCTGTGTTTTGTAGTATTTGTTCAATACGAGTGGCTTCATTCATATTCGTTAAAATCAAGCTTAAGCGTTCGATGCCCTGTTGAGCACGCGACAAATAAGGGTTTTCATTCGCTATTTCTTGAGGGGGCATCGATGTATCATTGCCGTCATTAGAGGGTGACTTGTTGCTACTTTGTTGTTGCATAGCGAGTGTTTCTAGTGATGTTCGTACTACAGCAATTGGAGTGCGCAATTCATGTGATAAGCGCGATGACATATTCTCTAAGTAATGATTATACTGGCCAAGGCGGTTAACTGCAGTGGAAAAGCTTCGTGATAAATCGCCTATTTCATCATTCGTGTTCGATGTGTCGACATTACCATTAATACGACCATGTTCGTCAATGGCCATTTCAGCCTGATTACTTAAGGTTCTGATGCGGTTTGAAATGCGAGAAGCAAATAAGAAAAAGGCTAAAGCCCCTAAAAGCATGATGGCCAAAATGGAACTGAAGAGTTTTTCGAGTGCTTGATTTCTTAAGGTGCGAATACCATTGGTTGTTTCTTCAACAATCACTGCACCCTTAACGTGTTCATCAATAAAAATTGGGTAAGCCGCTGATAATACAACGGCTTGTTGATCGGTACTTAAACGCCATTGTGACATCGGCTTGCCTGTTAAAGCACTTTCGATATGTTTGCCAGTAAGGTTTTCTGAGTCATAAAGTTGATCGATAAAATTACGTGGGGGTTGGCTGATAATTCGATCATAAAGCGGTTTAAGTACATTACTTTCAACAATATGCCAAGCATTGATAATAACATTATCATCATTGTTTTCACTGCGCTCATTGTTAAGGTTAACTCGTTTATCCCAAACACCGTTGGCCTGTTTTATATTACCTGTTGTCGCCAGAACACGATGGTGCTGATCGACAACCCAAATACTCGAATTGGTATAGCTCATGCCTTTAACAATACGCTCTATCTCGGGGGAGGGTACTAATATTGTGCCTAAGGTTTCAGCGGAACTTGGATCTGCTGAGCCAATAGAGGCTTGGATAGCACCTAAAGGACTGTCAACATCATGGACAGCAAAGGCGATATTATCGTTAAATTCTGTCAGTGGCACCCTTACTTCTACATTGTAGCCCTGTGTTGTATCTCGCCAATGACCTTGTATTTGGCGGGCGGGTACCGGAATATTATTTTCAATGTTGGTAATACGGTAAGCATCAATCCAGCCAGTTGTTTTATTACTGATAATAAAGCGACTGAAAACACCGTTAGGGTTAATAAATGCTAATTCTAAATGGTCGTTATTGGTAATGCTACGGGCATTGTTATCGCGATAAATCACCTTGTCATCAATTATGGCGAAATATAAATATAAATATTTTCCATAAGTACCTACCGCAGCAGTAAAGTTTATTGATAATTCATCAGGTGCTAACGTTTGATAGAGTTGGTTGTTTTGCTGGTAAAAGTGGGCTTTATTGGCAAAGTCTGGCCAATCATTATTCAAACCATCGAGCTGAATAGGGGCAGATAAACCATAACTGTATAAGTCTTTGCCTTTTTCGACACTAGGTAAAAAGCTCGCTTGGTTATTGAATAAGTTTGCACGCTCATGCATGGCGGTGGCGAGAGCCCTAGCAGTGCCAATGATGGTTTGTTCTTGGCCATAGCGGAGATATTTTTCCATCTCCCAGACATACTGATAGCCAAACCATGGAATAGTAAAAAGAAAGCCTGATAATAAAAACAGCTTACTTCTTAAGCCAAAACGCCACTTCATTTTCATGCGTATTTAAAGCCCTTATGTTATTGCAGTCGGGGTTTGATTCCAGCGATAGCCCATGCCATAGACTGTTTCGATACAATTAAATTCGTTATCGATATGAGCGAACTTTTTTCGTATTCGTTTGATATGCGAGGTAATGGTTGAGTCATCAACATAGATTTTCGAATCTTGCATTAATTGACTACGGTTTTTTACATGGCCAGGATGTTTAGCCAGAGCGTATAACATCCAAAACTCTGTAATGGTCAAATCTACACTTTGACCCTGCCACTCGATACTCATACGCTGACTGTCAACGGTTAATGGTCCGATAGTGAGCATATGATCAGCTTGTTGGGGTTTACCGAGTGCATCTTGGCGTCGAAAAAGGGCAGCAATACGAGCAGCAAGGTGCGGTAAGCTAATATCTTTGGTGAGATAGTCATCGGCACCAATGCGTAAGCCAGAAACGGTATCAACTTCACTATCGCGGGCTGTTAAAAATATAATTGGCAGCGTTGTCGACATGGTACGTAGCCATTGGCATAGTTCAAAACCAGCGTCGTATTCGTGTTCTAAACCAATATCTAAAATCGCTAAATTAGGCAGACGCAAGCTAAAAGCTTGCATAGCAGAAGATTTATCAGCGTAAGTTTGTACTTGATAGCCTTGTAAACGTAGCACATCGGCATAGTTTTCTCTGATTGCGGCATCATCTTCGACGATTGCGATGCGTTTTAACATGATGATTGCTGATCCTTTTGGGTGATTTGAGCCTGATAATATCGAATAAATCCCATCTAAGCTGCTAATTATTGCAATTGCCATAATGTTGCCACATTTGCTCAGTGAATTGTCATTTTTGCGGCCTTAAGTCGTCGTTTTCTTGAGGTTTAATAGCATCATCAAAACAAACAAGCTAATTAAGAGATTAGTTAGTAAGCATACATCACTCACATTATTAACTAGAGGTACTCAGATGATGACTCATTCAATGACAGTAGATAACAACACTCAAAAGACAAAATCAATGTGTTCTTTTGCGCAAAAAGTTACGAAAAACACCTTAATCAGTGCGGCATTAATTTCGAGCTTAGCTATAAGCCCTGTGTTCGCTAATAACTATGAAAACGCAGAAAAATTAAAAAGCCAACAAGAAGATGCAGCACAGTTAAAAGAAGAAATAGGACTAGGAACTGGTATGGTCATTGGAGCCATATTTGGCGGTCCGATTGGTGCATTTGTTACTGGCGTAGCGGGTAATCTCATTGCTAAAAATATCAATGCAGAAGATGAAATAGAAAATGTATCAAGCGCTTATTTATTGGAAAAACAGAGTAATGCAATGGCTTTGGCACGATATAAAGAAGAAATTGCCGCAGCAGAGCAACGCTATCAAAGGGAGCTGCTTGCGTTAGAGCAAAATTATCAGGCAGCAAGCCTGTTACAAGCGCAAAACTTATTAATGAGTTTGCAGTTTTCAACCGGCTCGAGTGAAATAAAAGCGCATTACCAAGAACAAATTGCTAGTTTAGCGCGAATTGTTAAACAATCGCCGCATTTAACGTTAGATCTTTCAGGCTATACCGACAAACAAGGCAGTGAGGAGTTAAACCAAGCGCTTTCATTAGCACGTATTAATGCCGTGAAAAATGCCCTGATTGACCAAGGCGTAACGGCTGAGCAAATTAATCTATTTGCTTATGGTGAACAACAGCCGGTTGTTGCTTCGGCAGATAAAGAAATCAGTTTTTATGATCGTCGTGTGGTTATTAAATTAAAAAACACGGCGATAGCAAACAAAAATTCTGAACAAGAAAATGCTCAAACGGCGCAAAACTATTAATTTATAACTGAATCACTTATTAAACAAGCATATAAAGCAAGGAGGTGAACTAACAAGTAGCAAGCGTCACAACCGCTATTGTTTGCTATTGAAGTAATATTACGTCGATAAAAGCTTAAAAAAGCCAAGGTCTGCCGCCTTGGTTTTTTTATATTTATTGAAAATATAGAGAACGATTGACTGATAACGGGCAGGTAATATTAAATTTTAAGTTACTTTGATTTAGATGCAGCAAATATTGCCGGTTGTGCTAATAATTAAACACAAGAAAAACAATTCATTTAGGGATCAACCATGAATAAATTAGTCCATATTATTATCGCAATTATATTACCTCCGCTGGCGGTGTTTTTAAAGTCGGGTATGGGGAAAGATTTAGTGATAAATATTATTTTATCCTTGTTATTTTTTATTCCTGGGGTATTACATGCCCTATGGTTAATCACCAAATAGCAATGTTTGAATGGTGACTTTAAGCTGGAGATGTTAGCGCGATTGACAGTGAAACATGAAAATACTGCTTTAATACGAGCATAAACACATCATTTAGTTATAGCGCCATACTAAGGACACAATCATGAAATTAGGTTGTTTTTCAGTAAGTTTAGCTGTAAAAAATTTAGAAAAATCAAGAGACTTTTACCAAAACCTTGGTTTTACTGTTTTTGCTGGTGAATTATCACATCATTATTTAATTATGAAAAATGGTGAAACTAATATTGGCCTTTTTCAAGGGATGTTCGAAGCCAATATGCTGACTTTTAATCCCGGGTGGGATCAAGATGCGCAAGCGCTTGATGATTTTAACGATGTTAGAGAATTAATGACTGAGCTTGAACAGCAAGGTATTGAGATGACACATAAGAATATGGCGGATAAGCGCGGACCGGCGAGTTTTTCGTTTTTAGACCCTGACGGCAATGTTATTCTGATTGACCAACATCGTTAGTCTTTATCAATAGCACACTTTAAGATTTTTTATTCAGTGGCGTTATCAAGCAAATAGATCACAAAGCTATTTGCTTATCTCTATCGTATTATGAATGATAAATTATTCAATGACGCGTTTAAATGGAGGTAGAGAGTTTAATAAGTCTTTACCGTAACGTTTATTAACGACACGTCGGTCCATTAAGGTGATAACACCATAATCTTTTTCATTTCTCAATAAACGCCCGGTGGCTTGAATGAGTTTTTTTGACGTTTCAGGCACTGAAATTGACATAAACGGATTACCACCTTTTGCGGTAATATATTCAGCTTGTGCTTCTTCTACAGGCGAAGATGGAACTGAAAAAGGCAGCTTAGTAATAATCACGTTGGTGAGATACTCACCCGGTAAATCCAACCCTTCTGAAAAACTTTGCGTACCAAAAATAATGCTATCTTGTTTTTTGTCACAGAGGGCTTTGTGAGTTTCAATAATTTTTTGTCGTGATTGTTCACCTTGCACTAAAATACTGAGCTTTGTTTTTTCTCTCAAGGCAGTAACCACTTTATCCATTTGCCAATAGGAGGAAAAAAGCACTAAGGTGGCTTTACCACGGTTAATTTGTGCTGGCAGTTTGGTAATCAATTCATCAGTAAACTGATCAGCACTGGGTTCATATTGCATTTTGGGTACAAGCAGTTGAGCATTATTTTGGTAATCAAAAGGAGAATCTACTTTTTGATATTGACTGCCGTCATCGTTTCTTAAACCTGCTTGGCGGCGAAAGTGATCAAAGGAGTTTAGCGCTAAAATGGTGGCAGAGCATAACACCGCGCCTTCGCATTTAGACCACAACATATCTTCTAAAGTAAAGCCCACTTCGATAGGCGAGCCGCTAATGAGGTAGTCGCTTCTTTTACCTTCAATTTGTTCCAGCCAACGTGCCATAGGCGCGCCTTTTTCACTATCAGTTTTGGCATACATCTGCCATAAGGCATTAAAGTTTTCTAAACGTTGGATCATAAAACCCGATTCAGCCAATAATGGCTCAGCTAAATACATTTGGGTATCGCCATCTTTAACAGATTCCATCAACAAATTATAAAGTTTGTTTAAATGCGCTAAACACTTCTTGGAACTGTCGGTTAAGTCCTCCGCTAAATTTTTCAATGTTTGGGGAATAATGCCATTTTCAAAACGGTATTGTAGGGTCTGGTTTTGTGCTTGGAATTGACTATTGTTATTAGCTGATTGATTGAAATACAGACTGCGATTATTGTCGATTAAGCTCAATACTTTCTGCATATCGCGCAGTATATCTTGGCAATCATCGGCAAGTTTTACCGATGGTGAAATTGCACTGTTAGATTTAACGAGTTTTGCTATTTTATCACCGGTTTCTTGTAACTTTCCAAGCCAGTCAATGGCTCCCTTGATGGTCAAGTTAGCACTGGAATGGTCACGCGTTACCTTTGGTAGGTGATGAGCTTCATCAATTATGTAAAAAGTGTCTTCTGGAGGAGGCAAAATTTTCCCGCCGCCAAGCTCTAAGTCAGCTAGTAATAAACTGTGGTTTACCACTAAAACGTCAGCCGCTTCCATGGTCTCTCTTGCCTTATGAAAAGGGCAATGACTATGGTCTGACAGATGCTTTAAGCAGCTATGTTTATCGGCTTGTATTTGTTGCCAAATATGATGGTTTACCGGCTCGGGCCAAGCATCAATGTCACCAGGCCAAGTGTTATCATTGAGTGCTTTGTGCATATTATTTAAGGTGCGAATATCACTGGCTTGGGGTTTTTCTGCAAAAGTAAAACCGGCTTGTGGGCTATCGTCGTTGGCAACAGCGAGCGCGAGCTTTTGTCGACAAACATAACGTTGTCGACCTTTTGCTAAGGTAAAGTTAAAATCTAAACCACTGTGTTTTTTCAAAAAGGGTAGATCTTTATCAACTAATTGCTCTTGCAGTGCTACGGTTGCTGTCGCGATACAGACCTTTTTATTACGACTTAACGCTAACGGAATAGAGCCCAGAGAATAGGCTAATGACTTACCTGTGCCGGTGCCGGCTTCAATGGTAATTATTTTACGGACTTTGTCGTAATCACCGGCAAGGGTTTTAGCAATTTCAGCAATTAAAAATGTTTGCTGCTTACGCGGGTTGAAGTTGGTTAGGTTTTCACCTATGGCCTTATAGGAGCTTCTAATAACTTGTTTAATTTTATCGCTTAACATTGGCGCTGTAGTTTCCTATCGACAATAGATGATTTACACTGCTGTATATATTAACAGTTTACCGTCAACAATTAGAACCATTAATGCAAATTTCTCCAGAACAATTCATTGAATCTAGACAATTACCCGCTGCTATGCGGGGCTTTTTGCTGACCCGAAGTGCGAGAGACCGCAATAACCATATTGAGATTTGCTTGTGGTTAAAAACCCCAACAGGGCCAGCACAACTTATTGTTAGTAATGAACGTGCGGTTTTTTTTGTTGAACAAACATCAGCGCAACAAGCCGAAAGTATTTTAACTCAACAAGCTATTCACCTTGATGAAATTAAGCCGCTAGCATTAAAGGCTTTTAATCAAGCGAATGTAGTTGCCCTTTACTTTTTAACGTTACGTGAGTTTTACCAAGCGCGAGAGCTTTTAAAACAACGGGGTATTAAGTGCTATGAGGATGATATTAGGCCTGACGATCGTTTTTTAATGGAGCGTTTTATTACCGCTGATATTACTTTTGCCGGCCAACAAGCCAGTTTATCATTAACAGATAATCATTATTATCGCCGTTTTGAACAGGTAAAATGTAAACGGGTAGATAAATCCCTACAAAAAGATATTGTTTTAACAACGGTATCGCTTGATATCGAATGCTCAATGTCAGGAGAGTTGTATTCTATCGGCTTATATAGCGAGCATTGTCAACAAGTATTGATGATTGCGGATCAAGAAGAAATTGCTCGTGAACAAGCAAAAGCTACCGATGTTGACATTGTTTGGCAAGCAGATGAAAAACAATTATTAAACAGTTTATTACTTTGGTTCAGTGACCATGACCCCGATATTATTATCGGTTGGAATGTTATTAACTTTGACTTTGATTTATTACAAAAACGCTATGACTTACATGGTGTTAAGTTTACGCTTGGTCGTGACGGTAGCACACCTTATTGGCGAAGAAATAAAACCAGTGAACAACAGTTTGTTGAAATAGCGGGCCGTGTGGTGCTTGATGGTATCGATTTGCTTAAAACCGCTACTTACAATTTCCCGAGCTTCTCACTCGATAATGTTGCTAATACCTTATTAGGTATCGGAAAAAAAGTTATTGATGTTGATAATCGAGTGCAAGAAATTACCAATAATTTTCATCATGATAAAACTGCGTTGGCAAGGTATAACCTAGAAGATTGCCGTTTAGTGTTATTAATTTTTCAGCACACGCAATTATTAGAGTTTGCCATGCTGCGCGCGCAATTAACCGGTTTAGCTATAGATCGCGTTGGTGGTTCAGTGGCTGCCTTTACTAATTTATATCTGCCAAAGCTTCATAGAAGTGGTTATGTTGCACCAAACATGGGAGATGGCGATCAAGGTTTTGAGTCACCCGGCGGTTTTGTGATGGATTCAACACCGGGGCTTTATCAAAATGTATTGGTGTTGGATTTTAAAAGCCTATACCCCAGCATTATTCGCAGTTTTAATATTGACCCTATGGGCTTGATAGAAGGGCTAAAGTCGCCAGAAAAAGCGATAGAGGGCTTTGATGGTGCTTATTTCTCTCGAGATCAGCACTTTCTGCCGGATATCATCAATGGCTTGTGGAAAGAGCGCGATATCGCCAAGCAAGATCAAAACGCTGCTTTATCACAAGCAATAAAGATTATTATGAACTCATTTTATGGTGTCTTAGGTTCAACCGGTTGCCGCTTCTTTGATCCGCGTTTATCTGGGTCAATCACCAAAAGAAGCCATAGCATATTAAAAATGACTAAAGCGTGGATAGAAGCAAAAGGCTATCAAGTGATTTATGGCGATACAGATTCGATATTTGTTCATGTGGGTAATGATGAAAGTGATGTAAATAGTAGGGCGCTTGGTAAAAGTTTACAAGATGATATTAATCGCAAGTGGCAACAAAGGTTGAAGGAAGAATTCGCCATAACAAGTGAGCTTGAAATTGAATTTGAAACTCATTTTAGTCAATTCTTAATGCCAACCATTCGTGGCCAAGATGTCGGCACGAAGAAACGCTATGCCGGCTTAGTGCAAAAGGGTGATGAACAACAGTTGATATTTAAAGGCTTAGAGAGTGTTCGTACCGACTGGACTGAACTTGCGAAACAATTTCAACGCGCATTGTATTTAAAAGTCTTTAATCGTCAGCCTGTTGCTGAATATATTAAACAAATGGTGGCTGATACGTTAGCGGGCAAGCACGATGATCTACTGTATTATCGTAAACGTTTACGCAGAAAGCTCGAGCATTATGTTAAAAATGTACCGCCACATGTCAGAGCAGCAAGACTTGCTGATGAAATATATCAGCGCCAGGGTAAGCCACTTAAATACCAAAATAAAGGCTGGATCGAATATGTGATGACGGTTAATGGCCCACAAGCTAGGGGATGTCAGAGCGCGCCGCTAGATTATCAATTGTATATCGATCGACAGTTAATGGCAGTAGCCGATGCCATACTACCATTTATCAACACCAGTTTTGATGAAATCACCAATAGCCAAATGAGCTTATTTGAACGTTAAAGCCTAAAGCAAACGACAGTAACCCCCTTATTGTTTATTTACCGGTTAATAAATTACATTCCTTAGTGCTGTTGCTTTTTCGTGATTGTAGTTTGTTGAAGATAAAAGCATGTTAGTCGCGACGAGTTGTGCATAACCTAGTCATTCTAAGCGAACACTACTCAACAAGTCATACAGCGTTTTTAGCCTGATCTTTCGTGCAAGGTTTGTTTATTTTTTTACTGTGCTATCGCCTTTTTAGGTGAAATACCCCCAGAAAAGGCTCTGTCTTGTATAGGTAGACAAAAAATAGCTACAAAAACAAATTCGAAAGATCAACTGTCTCTAAGATATGTCAAAATAAATCGTGCTTCTGTCAGTAATTCACGTTATAAATATTATAGATGGCTAGATAGCTATAATTTAATATTGACTGTGGGATGTAAACTAGAGATGAAAAAAGAAACAAAACTCATTAATGCCGGTCGTAAAAGTCAATGGACACGCGGTGTTGTTAATCCGCCAGTAGAGCGTGCCTCGACAGTGGTATTTAACTCTGTTAAAGAAATGAAGCATGCCACAGCAAATAAAACCAATCAGGTGTTGTTTTATGGTCGAAGAGGTACGTCAACGTCATTTGCCTTTAGCGATGCGATGACCGAGCTTGAAGGCGGTGCGGGTTGTGCACTCTATCCATCAGGTACCGCTGCAATAACTAATGCTATTTTAGCGTTCGTTAAAACAGGCGACCACATCTTAATGGTTGATACCGCCTATGAACCTACCCGTGATTATTGCGATAAAATACTGGCTAAACTGGGTATTGAAACGACTTATTACGATCCTCTTGTGGGGAGAAATATTGAAGCACTTATTAAGCCAAACACACGATTAGTTTTTTTAGAGTCACCGGGCTCTATTACCATGGAAGTGCAAGACGTGCCGGCGATTGCTGAAGTCGCTCATCGTCATGACTGTATCGTGATGTTAGATAACACTTGGTCAGCAGGGGTGAATTTTCAGCCCTTCGATTATGGCGTAGATGTTTCAATACAAGCAGCGACTAAATATATAGTTGGCCATTCAGACGTTATGCTGGGTACTGCAACGGCAACAGCTGAGCATTGGCCACAATTGCGCGAAAGTAGCTATACCATGGGACAATGCACCTCACCAGATGATTTGTATTTAGCAATGCGCGGTATTAGAACCTTGAATGTGCGCTTGCAGCAACATCAAACCAGTACCTTGAAAATTGCGAATTGGTTATCTACGCGACCAGAAGTTGAAACTATTTTGCATCCGGCTTTACCATCTTGCCCGGGACATGAGGTTTTTCAACGTGACTTTACTGGCTCGAACGGTTTATTCTCCTTTGTACTCAACAAGGGGAACCAAGCCGCGTTAACGGCCTTTTTAGATGGTATGAAACATTTTAAAATGGGTTATTCATGGGGCGGTTTTGAAAGTCTGATCTTAGGTATTTCAAGCGTTAAAAATATGCGCAGTGCAACAACGTGGCCATATCAATTTCCATTGATTCGTTTACATGTAGGCTTAGAAAATGTTGATGATTTGATTAGCGATCTTGAACGAGGTTTTAGCCGCTTTAATCAGGTGCTTGGACAAAATAATGATGAAGGCTAGCAAGTTATAAAATTAAAAAGAATCAATAAAAAACGCCGAGTAAATGTATTTTACTCGGCGTTTTTTATTTAGTTGCCACTACAGCGTACGTCAGTCGCTACTTTTTACCTAACAGCTGAAATATCTTACTTGCAATTTCAGTGTTGTCATTTAAACCGTTAAACAGTGCTTTTTGTTGTCCCATAGCAAATACCGGAACATCAACACCTGTGTGACCAAACGTTGTCCAACCCGTGATAGAGCGTTGGTCTATAAGGTTGTTTACACTGAGGTGCATGGCACGTTCAATCGTTGGCTTGCGGGTTTGTTTTTTTCCGGCAGCGCTAGCCTTGTTATAGTTAACAAGTGCTTTTTCAGCGCTAGCTTTTGCTGATGTTAAAGTTTGAAATTCAGCATCGGTAATGTTGAAGTTAAGCATTTTACTCACGTTTTCTTTCACTATTTGCTCTTTTGCTAAAGTTTTACCAATAGTTTCTGCTGACATGAGCATGCTACGTAATACGTCAGGTTGCCATAAGTAGTCACCATCTTTACCAATAGTGAAACCACCAGTACTGTGATCTGCGGTTAATACCACTAAAGTATTTGGATTTTTAGCAATGTAAGTTTCTAAGTATTCTAAAGTTTTTGCTAAGTCATCCATTTCAGCCATAGCTGAAGCGATATCATTGCTATGGCCGCCCCAGTCAACTTGGCTTGCTTCAACGAGCATGAAATAACCTTGCTCATTTTCTAATTGTGCGATGGCAGCTTTTGTCATTGCTGACAAACGGTGCTTATTGCTGTCATCAAGCGCCCACGGCAAGCCCTTATCGGCAAATAAACCGAGTACTTTCTGTTGAGGATTTAGTTGGTTGAGTTGCTCGTAAGTATCAATGTACTGAAAGCCTTTATTTTTAAAGCCATCGACAAGGTTGGCATCTTTACGAAGAAAATATTGCCAGCCACCGCCAAACATTACGTCAATATTATCAGCGGCTGCTAAAAAACTATCAGCTATTTCATTGTAATTATTACGGCTTTCGTTATGTGCCAAATAAGAAGCTGGAGTTGCATGATTGATTTGTGATGTAACCACCATACCGGTTTTTTTGCCTTGTTTTTTTGCCCAAACAAGGACAGATTCAACAGGCTTTTTGTTTATATCAACAGCGATGGCACCGTTATACGATTTTGTTGCCGTAGCCAGTGCGGTTGCACCGGCAGCTGAATCAGTAACATAACCAGATACTCGCGCAGGGTAAGTGCTACTACTACCAACGAGGTGACGATCAAATACCGTTTGCTCGATAGCGTCAGTGTTAGGATCGTCATGAAAATAGCGATAGGCACTGGTATACGCGGGGCCCATACCATCACCAACAATCATGATAATATTTTTTGGCGCGCTCTCTGTCATAACCTTTGCATTAGTATTATCAACTTGTAGTTGACTACAAGACATAATCATGAGGCTGGTTAATAACGTCGGTACGAATTTTTTCATCTTTATTTCCGGTAAATATTTATAGGTAAAGATAACTGTTTGGCAGTTATTTCTTAGCGGGATGCTTAAATGCAACGTCTACCCACACAAGGCGGTGATCGGACGAGGCGGCGCGGTCTTTAACTAGACGAAATTCTGCTTTGTTGGTTTGTGGCCAGAAAATACCAGAATCAAGTACGCTTAACTGTGCTTTAGCCGGTAATACATAGTCGGCTCTCATACCCCAAAAAGCGGTATGATATTTTGCATTTGGGTTTTCTTTTCGGTGTGCTTTTCCACCTTCACTACTTGGTTTAGGATCGATAATGCGTGGGTGGTGAATTAAGCGATGTATGCCTGTCTTGATCGAGTTACCATCTATTGCATCAGCATTCAAATCACCCAGAATAACGAAGGCTTTGTCTTTTGATAAACCGCCAAAGTGATTATTATCGTCATAAATATAACTAGCAGCACTTGGGGTTAAGTAATCAGTCCAAAATCGTATTTCATCAAAGTTTCTTTTACCGTTTCTATCTTCAGAGCCATCAAAAACAGGCGGAGTAGGGTGACTAGCTAATATGTGCAGTTCATTACCATTAACATTAACGGGTATATCCCAATGCGATTTAGACGATAATCGAAAATTACTCCATGCTTGCTTACTATACCAAGGCAGTTGGGTGGCTGGAACTATTGGTATGAGTGAGTTTGGCATATCACGCCACTTAAATAGCTGGAACGTTCTGATTTCATCAACATTAATGGGGTATTTAGATAAAAGCGCCATCGCAAAATGACCTGAAAAATGACCATAGCCATATGCATCGCCGGGTAATTCACCTTTCTTGCCATCATTATTTAAATCATATCCCGTTGCAATACCAGTATTAACAGGCCCTTGATAAAAGTAAGGGTAGTTTACCGCTTTATTACCTTGTTGGCTTTTAGCTAAGTAGTTTGATAAAAAAAGTTTTAACGATTGGTGCTTGTCATCATTACCATCGAACTCATTTAGTAAAATAATATCTGGGTTAACGCGCTGAATGATTTCGGCAATATTTCTTATTTGTTGATGGTTTTGTGTAAGCGCTATGGCGAGCTCATTTCCGTTAACCTTAGCGTCTTTATGTGCTGATGGTGGCAAATAATTTAGCGCTTCCATACTGACGTTGAACGTGGCAACACGTAGCTTTGATAAAGGTGTTTCTGCAGCTTTTGACATGGCCATTCCCGAATAGATTAGCAAAGATGTCGTTAATAAAGTTTTGATTAAATTCATACTGTTCAATGCTTACTTTAAGCCGCAACCGCGTAATATAAAATCTGTTAAAAAGTTAGTCACTTGGGTAATATCGTCTTCTTCGTAATCAGCACGATTCATTATGGTTAATATTTGTTGTTCAAAATCAGCATAATGCTGCGTTGAAGACCAAATTAGGAAAATCAATTTAACCGGGTCGACATCGACCATTTCACCATTATCAATCCACACTTGGAATAACTTTGCCTTTTCGCGAACCCATTGGCGTAAATAAGTTCGGGCAAATTCTTTTAAATGTAGCGCACCTTGAATAATTTCCATGGCATAGATTTTTGAAGCTTGGGGATGCTCAAAAGACATTTTTACTTTTGCAGCAATAAATTTTTCAATAGCCACAACCGGACCATCGCTACTATCTATATCACCAATACCTTGATCCCAAGTATCTAGGGTTAATTGTAATACCGCATGATAAATGTTTTCTTTATTTTTGAAGTAGTACAGTACATTTGCTTTCGGTAGACCTGCGGTGTCGGCAATAGATTGAACTGTTGCGCCTTTATATCCTTGCAAGATAAACTCTTTTTGGGCCGAAGCTAAAATAATAGCTTCACTTCTTGCCCGAATGCTTCCTTGCTTTTCATTTGTGGTATTGTTGCTCACATGAATAACCTTTCTATTTATATTAGCTACTTTAATTAACGCTAGTCTATTACATTGATGTTACATTTTACTGGACTTATTTCATTATGATAAAAAAGCGCTTTTACATATTGAAAATTTCAAGTGATCTTACAAGTTAACACTAGCGGTTACGACATTAAATCAATGGATTTTTGCTAGAAATTAGCTAGTTTAATTTGATTTATTGTTTAAGACACTGTTTTAATACGTTTTCTACTATATAAATAGTGCAAATACGATATTTATAAATGATCTGTTCTGATGGTTAATTTATTTTTATTAACGCAGCCCTTTGTAAACTTCATTAAAATCATACTTTATTTTATCTTGACCAGATGGTTTGTTTTTATGATTTTTTGTTATATGTTTTTTGCTTTTATATAATTAAC